>Ga0210403_10000102_pt1 | contig 95372 bp, 89 predicted proteins | sample IncBWC19MmetaG_FD_150863 | JGI IMG/M metagenome (GOLD analysis project Ga0210403, IMG submission 150863) | Forest soil microbial communities from Barre Woods Harvard Forest LTER site, Petersham, Massachusetts, United States - Inc-BW-C-19-M | ecosystem: Environmental > Terrestrial > Soil >...
GCCGCCTGCAAGAGCTGCTCGTTCTGGGCCGACGGCTTCGAGCGCATGGTCCCGCATCTCGCCGCGCGCGACACCACCATGGTCGCGGTCTCGCTGGCGCCGGTCGCCAAGCTCGAGGCGTTCAAGAAACGGATGGGCTGGACGTTCGACTGGGTCTCGTCCGGCAACAACGACTTCAACTACGATTACGCCGTTTCCTTTACGCCTGAACAGATCAAGGCAGGCGACGCGAAATACAACTACGGCACTACGCGGCTCTACGGCCCCGAATTGCCCGGCATTAGCGTGTTCTATCGCGACGAGGCCGGAAACATCTTCCACACCTATTCCACCTACGCCCGCGGCCTCGACATGATGAATGCGGCCTACCACTATCTCGACCTCACCCCGCTCGGCCGGCATGAGCAGGAGCTGCCCTATCCGATGGACTGGGTGCGCCTGCGCGACCAGTATCAGCCGGACGCGACAAAGGCGGCGTGCTGACATTAGTTGATTTCGTCATGGCCGGCTTGTCCCGGCCATCCACGACTTCTCTTGGTCAAGCGGCAAGACGTGGATGCCCGGGACGAGCCAGGACGAGCCCGGGCATGACGAGCGTAGTTGATGGATCGGCGGGCTACCGCTTCGCGTTCTCCGCCTGCTCGCCTGCGGTGCAGGAAATCAACAGCGTATAGGCGCGCGCATTGCCGGCGATGTCGGCGGTCTTGAGTTCGCTGCCGGGAGCCGCGGTCTCGTACGCCACGACGCTGTTGTCGAGGAAATCGCGGATCGCGCCGGTCTTGATGGCGAAATTGATGTTTTCCGGGATGGTGCCGGTGTAGCGGACGAATTTCATGACGTTCAATTTCGCAGCGACCATGCCGACGATGTCGCCTGAGGTATCGAGCAGCGGCCCGCCGCTGTTGCCGGGCTGAACCGCGGCGCTGATCTGCAGGAAACGCGTATCGTTCAGCATGCCGCTCAGCGAACTCACGATGCCCGTCGTGACCGTGAAATCCGACGTCAGCAGGCCGTGATAGGGGAAGCCGATCGCGACCACCGAATCGCCGGAATGAATCGCACGGTCGCGTATTTTGGCATGAACCTTGAACGAGTCCGCAGGCCCCTGCAGCAGCGCAAGGTCGTTGGCCTGATCGCTGTTGACGATCCTCAGCGTGCTTGCGGCTTCTCCGGTGAGATTACCCTTGATGTCGCCGGCGCAGCCATCGATCACGTGATGGTTGGTGATGATGTGGCCGTTCGCACTGATCACGAAACCGGTGCCGGTCTGGCTGCCGGTCTTGCCCGCTTTGGGATTGTTCGGCGCATCCGGCTTCGCTGCGACGGGCTTGGGCGCCGTGAACTCGCCGGCACTGTTGATCCCGCCGGCCTTCACCGTGCTGACGCAATTCCCCAGCACGGCGAGCAGCGGCGCCGTCGAGGTCAGATTGAAATTGAGGGCGATGTTGCCGAAGACAGCGACCATCAGGCTCGCCTTCTGAAAGGCGCGAGCGACGTTCGGCGGCAGGATCGCGAGTGTCATGATCTCGGAGGTTGCGGTGGCAAAAAGTCTTGCCTGCGATTGTCCGTCAAACGTGAGGTCGATCGGAGTCGTGTTGCCTTTGGTCAGGTGAAAGGCCGGGTTTGCAAAGCCGAGCAGCCAATTGTTGTTGGCATTCAGGCCGACCACGAGGATGACACCGTTGCCGTAACTCGAAGTCGCGCCGCAATGCGAGAAGGCGCCAGTGTTGTCGTCGGTGAAGGCGCCGCCCTTCCAGTTGCCGACATGGATGTTGCCGTAAGGTCCCGCGGCATTGGCGATCGAGGCGATCGCGATCTGCACAACAAATGCAAGAATAAGCGTTCTACGCATACAATTTGTCCCCAGCCCGGCCGCATTCTACGTGAAGGTACAATGGGAAGGCAACCGGAAGTGGTCCGCCGCCCCACGGCGCCGCACCCCTTGCAATCGCTTTACGGTCCGATATGCTTTGCGATGCAAAGTAAACGCGCAGAGGACGACATGGGCGTGCAGACCGAAGAGATGCGTGATCTCGACAAGGCGCTGGCCGACATCATTGCGATCCGCAGCCAGCTCGCGGCCGGCACCGCCTTTGCGGGCTATGGCCCGGCGGCGATTGCGGCGACTGCCGGCGTCGCGCTGGTCACGGCGGCCGCGCAATATCTCTGGCTCCACGATCCCACCTATTATCCGCTGACTTTCCTGTTCGGCTGGGCGCTGGCGGCGCTGCTCTCGGGTGCGATCATCCTGACCGAGATGATCGCGCGCTCGCGCCGGCATCATTCGGGTCTTGCCGACGCGATGATCCACCAGGCCGTCGAGCAGTTCCTGCCCGCCGCCGTCGCCGGCACGCTGCTGGCGGTGGTGCTGTGGAAGTTCGCGCCGGAATCGCTGTGGCTCTTGCCGGGGTTGTGGCAGGTGCTGGTGTCGCTCGGCGTGTTCGCCTCCGTCCGCTCGCTGCCGCGCACGGTCGCGATCGCGGGCGGCTGGTATTTTGTCTCGGGCTTTATCGTGCTGCTGCTCGCAAGCCAGAGCCACGCGCTGTCGCCCTGGACCATGGGCCTGCCGTTCGTCGTCGGCCAGTCCTTGATGGCGACGATCCTGTATTTTGCTTCCGGAGAGAGTGATGCCGAAGAGTGAAAGCGCGAGTGCGCCGTTCTCCTATGACGGGCTCGACCGCGTCATCCACGAGAAGGCGCGGCTCGGCGTCTTGACCTCGCTGATGGCGCATCCGAAGGGGCTCGCCTTTGCCGATCTGAAACAGCTCTGCGGCCTGACCGACGGCAATCTCAGCCGCCATCTGCAGGTGCTGCAGGAGGCGGGGCTGGTCGAACTCATCAAGGGCTATGAAGGCAACCGGCCGCACACCTCCTGCCGCCTCACCCGAACCGGCCGCCGTCGCTTTCTCGATTATCTCGCCGTGCTGGAGCGCCTCGTGCGCGACGCGGCGAAGGCCGCCGGCAGGGAAAGCTCACCGCTTTCCCGCCTCGGCATCCTGTCGACCTGAATTCTTTTCCCCTTTTTTGACCCGGAGCTTTGCAATGCAAAGTAGTTTCCCAACCAAACTTGCCGCCAAACTTCATGTCGGCATCATCATGGACGGCAACGGAAGATGGGCGACGCGGCGTGGCCTGTCGCGGCTGCGCGGGCACGAGGCCGGCGTCGAAGCGATCAGACGTGTCGTCGAAGCCGCGCCCGACCGGGGCGTCGGCGCACTGACGCTCTATGCCTTCTCGACGGATAACTGGCGCCGGCCGAGGGCGGAAGTCGCGGCGCTGATGGCGCTGCTGCGCTTCTATCTCGCGAGCGAGGTCGAGGCTCTCGTCAAGAACGGCGTTCGCCTCACCGTGATCGGCCGCCGCGACCGTCTGCCCGACGGCATCGCATCGGCGATCGCGCGCGCGGAGGCGGCGACGGCGCACGGCGAGACGCTGAACCTGCGTATGGCGATCGACTATTCCGCGCGAGACGCGATCCTCAATGCCGCGGCAAAGCTCGCCGGCATCAGCGCGCCGACGCGCGAGCTGTTCTCCGAGCTCGTCACCGGCGAGGCGGGCTTGCGCGACGTCGATCTCATCATCCGCACCAGCGGCGAGAAGCGGCTGTCCGATTTCCTGCTCTGGGAAGGCGCCTACGCGGAACTGTATTTCACCGAGCGGATGTGGCCCGAATTCGATGGCGATGCTCTGGCCGAGGCGCTGGCCTCATTCCATCGCCGCGAACGCCGCTTCGGCGCCCTGCCATCGCTGCCGCTCGAGCCGGTACCGAGCCTCTGAATCGCGGACGGACCGGGCCGTCATACGCATCCTCCTGATCAACGTGCCGCATCCCTCGATCGGCAGCCGGATTCCCGACGACCATCTGCCGCAACTCGGGCTGCTCGCGATCGGCGGACCGCTGCTTGACGATGGCCATGCGGTCAGGCTGATCGACGCCGAGTTCGGCCCGATGCCGACCGCGGAGATCGTCGCGGAGGCGCAGCGTTTCGCGCCGGATGCGGTGCTGTTCGGCCATTCTGGTCCGACCTCCGGACATCCCGTGATCGCCGAGGTCGCAGCCGCGATCGCGACAAGGATACCCCGCGCGCACATCATCTATGGCGGCGTTGGAAGCGGCCATCGCCATCGACCCGGACTTCGACCACGCGCACTGGAACGTGGCGCTGACGCGGCTTTTGCTCGGCGATTTCGAAGGTGGCTGGGTGTTGCGCGAGCGCGGCCCAGGATTATGCGCAGGTGCTGGGTCGCGTTCGCTCGGAGCTGAACGTGCGTAGCGCCGCGTTTACGCCTCCGGCCTCTTGAGCGGGCCTCCAAGCCTTTCCGCCAATCCGGGAATCATCTATCGCTGAGCCCATGGCCACGTCAACCCAGCGCCAATGAATCGTCAGCAGCGACGCGCCGCCGCCCGGCAGTCCAACAATTCGGCATCTCCCCCACGCAAGGAGGCGCCCGCCGCCTGGTTCGAGGCGGGGCTTCGGCTGCTTCAGGCCGGGCAGCTTGCTGAAGCGGAGAGATGCGGCCGCAGCGCGCTTACCCTCGACCAGGGCCATGCCGATTCCCTGCATCTGATGGGCCTGCTCTCCATGGCCGCGAAGCAATACGATCTCGCCATCGAGTGGTTTGCGCTGGCGATCCGGCAGAATGCCGACATCGCCGACTATTTTGTCAATCTCGGCACTGCCCTGCACCGCAAGGGCCGCTTTGATGAGGCGATCAAGAGTTTTGACCGCGCGCTGGTGCTCAATCCCGGCCAGGCGACGATCTGGTGCATGATGGGCGAACTCTTGCAGCACGAGAGGCGCCTCGACGAGGCGATCCTGAGCTTCGACCAGGCGCTGAACGTCAAGCCGGATTATTTCGAAGCGGCCAACTCCAGCGCGATGCTCTATTTCGAAACCCGGCGATATGATGTGGCGATCGCCCGTTATACCCGCTCGCTGGAAATCGATCCGAACCAGGCGGCCGCTTTCAACCTGCGCGGAATCTCGCGTTCCCGCCTGAGGCGGCATGAGGAAGCGCTGGCCGATTGCCAGCGCGCAGTCGCGCTCGAGCCTGACCATCCCGACTTCAACAAGAATGTCGGGCTATTGATGCAGAAGCTCGGCCGCCACGAGGAAGCGATCGCCTGGCTCGACAAGGCGCTCGCGCTCAATCCGAACCATGCCTCGGCCCTCAACGACCGTGGTACGTCGCTGTTCGAGCTGCGCCGCTCCGAAGCGGCTTTCGCCGACCTCATCCGCGCCACCGAGGTCGATCCGGAGTGCGCCGACTATCACTGGAATCTCGCGCTGATGCGGCTTCGGATCGGCGAATTCGACGCCGGCTGGCTTGGGCGCGAGTGGGGGCGGAAAGTCGCGGTACTCGGCTTCGTCGACCGGAAATTCGTGCAGCCGCAATGGCTGGGCGAGCCGATCACAGGCAAGACCATCCTGCTCCACAGCGATGAAGGGCTGGGCGACACCATCCAGTTCTCACGCTATGCGGCCATGGTGTCGCGACTCGGCGCGCGCGTGATCCTCGAGGTCGAACTTCCGCTGCATGCCTTGCTGTCGGGCATGGAAGGCGTTGCGCTTTGCTTGCCAAAGACAGAAGGCGTCGAGCTTCCCGAGTTCGACCTGCATTGTCCGCTCTCGAGCCTGCCGCTCGCCTTCAAGACGCGGCTTGAGACCATACCGGCGCCGCGCGCCTACCTGCCGCCGCTGCCGGAAGCGCGCGTGCGGGAATGGCAGGCGCGGCTCGGTCCGCATGACCGATTACGCGTCGGCCTGGTCTGGTCCGGCAATCCCCTGCATGACAATGACCGCAACCGTTCGACGAATCTGAAGGCGATGTCGGCGCTCTTTGACGTCGGCGCCCGCTTCTACAGCCTGCAGAAGGAGCCGCGCGAGGCTGACAAGGCCATGCTTGCCGAGCGCTCTGAGATCGTCGACCTGACCGAACATCTCGGCGATTTCGTCGATACCGCGGCGCTGATCGCCTGCCTCGATCTCGTCATCACGGTCGATACCAGCGTCGCGCATCTTTCGGCAGCACAGGGACGTCCGACCTGGATCCTGCTGCCCTTTACGCCGGACTATCGCTGGCTGCTCGGCCGCGACGACAGCCCCTGGTACCCCAGCGCAACGCTGTTCCGGCAGGATGAAGGCCGCGATTACACCAAGCTGCTCGCGCGCGTGCGCGAGGAGCTGAAGCCGCTCGTCGCGGCGTTCGTGCCGCAAGCGTAGGCTGTAGCACCGACGGAAGTGCTATCTCTCCCAAAGGGAGAGGTGAAGCGAAGGCGCCGCACTACTCACTTCCCCGTATATCGCAGAATATACAGGCCCTGGTTCTCGTCGGTGATGTAGATGTAGCCGCGGGTGTCGACCAGCACGTCCTCGGTCTGCGCCACCAGCTTGCCCATGGGGAACACGCCGTAGCGATGGGTCGGGTCGGGCGGCAGGAAGTAGCCGACCTCGCGCGGCGCGCTCGGCGTCGTCGTGTCGTAGATGCGCAAGCCCGCGTTGAAATAGGTGAGATAGACGAGGTTGCCCTGCGGCGCGACGTCCGGGTTGTGCAGCAGCGTGTTTTGATTGTGTGGACCAAGACGTCCGCCGCGCTCGCAGAAGCTTTTGATCGGCCAGTCCGCCGGCGGCAGCGGCAGCGGGAACAGCGCCATCAGCCGCGGTTTTGCGGGATCCTCGATGTCGACGATCGAAGCCTGCTGCAGCGGCTCCTTGCAGTCCTCTGCGATGGCTCCCGAATTGATGAAGGCGAGCTTGCGATCCGGCACCGGGATCACGGTGTGCACGCCGATGTTGGAGGCAAAAGGCGGGCTCATCATGAGCTGGCCGATCTTCTTCGGCCGCGCGACGTTGGTAATGTCAAGGATGATCATGCCCGCGCCGCCGTAAGGCAGATAGACGGTGTTGTCGACGATGAAAGGTGGGCCGTGTAGCATGGTGCCGGGAGGCGGCGGCGGCGTCTCGTCGTCGCGCTGCCCGGGCACCCACCAGCGGCCGGCTTCCTTCGGCTTTGCGGGATCGGAGATATCGACGATCACATAGATGTTGCCCTTGTAGCCCGGCATGGCCGCCGACAGGTGCATGTATTTGCCGCCCTGGTAGCCGTTGCGATGGGTGCCAAGCGATTTGGTCTTGAACTGGCCGAGCCTCTCGGGATTGAGCGGGTCCTTCAGATCCCAGATCAGCACGCCCTCATCGAACGGCTTCTTCGGATCGCCGCCCCAGCCCGGCGAGATCTTCGCCAGCGCCGTGATCATCTTGCCGTCGGCGATTTCCATCTGGTCGGTCGCGGTATTGGCCGGGCCCTCGATCTCCTTGATCACCTTCGGGTCTTTGGGATCGGTGACATCGACGATCTGCCAGCCTTCGTTCCAGAGCATGCCGATGTAGAGATACCAGCGCTCGCCGACCTTCTGGATCGACATCTTGAAGCCGGGCTTGTCGTTGAGGCTGCTGTAGCCGATCGCCTCGACATTCTGGCCGACGCCGCCCGGCGGAATCGGATCGGCACTCGCCGCAACTGCCATCAGCAAGGCGATCGCGGCGGCGGCAAAACGCAACGGCTTCATAAACCCTCCCCATCGATCTCGTCGGTGGGGGCGAAAATCCTATGCTTTGCGGCCGATCGCAATGGCCGGCGGCATCATGGGAGTGATGCGGAAATAGCGTGAGCGGATCACTCAGCTCGCCCGCAGCGAGACGTTCAATTCGTGGAACCGCCGCGTCAGTTCGGCGACGCTCTTCCAGCCCGTCTTCTCGCGGGTGCGCCGGAGATGGGTATAGACCGTGGTGACGCTGATGCCGCGGCTCTTCGCATAGGCGACCGCCGTCAAGCCGGTGCCGAGCGCCTGGACCAACTGTGCTTCCGCATTGGTCAGGCCGTAGAGCTCCTGCAGCATGCGCCCTGTGGCGAGGTTCTGCTGCAGCGGGTCGTGCACCAGCAGCATCGCGGCGGCCTCGGGGTGGGTTTCCTCGCCCGCGCGCTGCAGCGGCCGCACCGACACCGTGTAGGGCGGCAGGCCGTCTCCGCGCGGAACCGCGAAGTCGGTGGCGAGATATGTGGTTCGCGGGTTGCGGACGCGCTCCAGGGCGCTCAATGCCATGGCGAAGCGGCTGCGCAGATCCGGCGTCGCGAACTCGACCGCGTGGCGGTCGATGCGGAAATCGCTGTTGCCTTCGGCAAGATGACGCAGCGCCGTGTTGGCGAAGACGATGACGCCGTCGCGGCGCAGAAGCGCGATGCCGTCACTGAGCAGATCGAGCGCGTTCTCGAACAAATCTTCGCGGGTGGGGGCGGGAATTGCGAGGCGCTGTCCGGTCGCGCTCAGCGCCTCCGATATCCGATCTTCTCCGGAGCCGAGGGTATAGATCGCTTCGACGGCCTGCACGTAGACATCATCGTCCGACATTGTCTCTCCAGAATTGCGCCGGCATCAGGCCGCCGATCTCCCGCCTTCGCCGTCTGTGTAACCCCGGTTGGGGGATGCAATTCCCCGCGCCGCTATTCCCAGCAGAAACCAGCTTCGGCCCATTTTCGCATGAAGTTTTCCTTTAGTTTTTCTGGAATTTTGCTCTAGGCCGCAAAGCCTTCGCTGCAAACCGCAGCATTGGCGCGTTTGTCCAAGCGCGATTTTGCCGCTCGCATTAGGTGTCCGTGAACGAGCAGGCAACCATGCGCGAGGGTTAACATGGTGATCTTTCCGGAGATACAGGCCCGTGCACGACAAGCCGACTTCAGCCATCGGTCCCGGCGGTTGCGGCGTGCGGCGTTGGCCATACTGGCGGCTTTGCACCAGTCGCGCGAGCGCATGGCGCGACGGATCGTTCGCGAGCAGCGCCAGCTGCTCGACAAGGCCTCCGGCGTCGCTGCGGATCGCGCGGAGCCGAAATGAAATTGCCATGGCCGGGGCCGCTGCTGCCCGGCGCCTCGCAGCCGGTCTGGATCCGCACCGCGAGCGAGGGCGACCTCGGAAGCCTGGCGCAATATTTTGAGGGGTTGTCCCGCTCGGCGCGCTACAACCGCTTCATGGGCGCGGCCAGCAATTTTGCGACCATCGCCCGCGGCTGCCTGGTGCCGACACGGAAGGCTGATTGGTTCACCCTGTTCGTCGAAACGCGCGAGCCTCATGGCGATGCCATCATCGGCGAAGCCTGCTATGGCTTCGACCGCACACACGGAACTGGCGAGTTCGCGATGTCGGTGGCCGACCGCTTCCGGCGCAGGGGCCTGGGCTCGGCGCTGCTCTGCGCGCTGCAGTCTCGTGCGATCAGCCTCGGCTGTCTCGATCTGTTCGGCGAAACCTTGAAGGGCAATGATGAAATGAGGAGCCTGGCACGCAAGGCCGGCTTCAAATTCACGCGTTCGCCCGATTGGCGTGCGGTACGCTTCGACAAGAGACTGGCGGATTAGAGCATGATCCGGAAAAAGTCTGGTCCGCTCTTGATGCCGGGTGTGTAACGGTTTTCCGAAGGGATCATGCTCAATGAAACAGCTCGGCGATCGGTGGCCCGGAGCCGCTGACCGGCCCCGGGCTTTTGTCGCGATCACTCCGCGACCGCCTCTCCCGATCCGCCAAACTCTTTCGGGAAATCCTTCAGCTTCGGCAGGCCGTCGCGTATCGGCAGCACGGTTTCCGAATAATTGACATGAACGCCCGGCTGGAAATCCAGGTCGGGCAGCGTCGCAGCGAACACGTCGACCAGGCCGAGCGGGGGATGATTGGTCAGGAGATGGCCGCCGCACCTGCGGCAATATTGCCGCTGGCTGAGCTTGGTCTTCTGGAACATCGCCACATGTTCGGCGCCCGCCGTGATTCGCACGGTCTCGGGCTTCCAGAGGCTGAAGGCGTTCACGGGGCCGCCCGACCAGGAACGGCAGGACGCGCAGTGGCAATAGCCCATCGCCTCCGGCGCGCCGGAGGTTTCGATTTCAACCGCACCGCAGAAACATTTTCCAGACAATTTCATCCGAGGAATCTCCGTTGGCAAAGAGCAACCCACGGATCATGCATGTGGCGGCCTGTCTTGGACTGCTGCGACCAAGCCTCAGCTTGGAGCGACATTGGCAGTCAAATATTGTTTGAGTGTGAGGTAGTTCACATTGTCATCTGATCGGGGGACGCGGGAGGGACGATGATCCGCTAACAGGCCATCGCGGGCGAGGAATGATTCAAGCGTGGGGACGCAGGATGACTCCAGCTTTCAGGCCTTACACGGATGACCGATTTTGCACCTCGTATTTTTGAATTTTCAACCGATGGCGTTCCCGAGCAGGATCGTATGGCAACATGGCGCGAGTATTATGGCCATGTGATGCTTCGCGTGGATCTCGAACCCGCGCCCGGCAGGATATTCGAGGCACGCAACCGCTGCCTTGCGCTGCCGGGCCTGCAGCTGATGGAGTCGGCCTCGTCGCCGGTCAAGGTCTCGCGCTGCGGCCGCTATCTCGCCGACGGCAATGACGACGTCATGCTGGTGATCCTTCGCTCAGGCTCGGTCGTCGTCCAGTCCGGCGGCCGCGAGCAAAGCTTGCGCGCCGGCGAAGCCATCGCGCTGAGCGGCGGCGAAGCCGCCTCCTTCGATCGCACCAACTCCGGCCAGGCCTTCACGATGCGGGTGCCGCGCGCGACGTTCGAATCGACCGTCGTCAGCATCGACGATGCGCTGATGCGGCCGATCCGCCCCGAGCAGGGGGCGCTCAAGCTGATGGAAAATTACGCGAGCTGGCTGTTCAACGCCGGTCCCCTCGACGCGCAGCTGCTCAATCTTTCGGTCCGGCATGTCCAGGACCTGCTCGCGCTGACGCTCGGCCCGACCGCCGATTTTGCCGATACCGCACGGACGCGCGGATTGCGCGCGGCGCGGCTGAAGCTGGCAAAGGCCTTCATCGTCTCGCACTGCCAACGCCGCGAGCTCTCGGTCAACAGCGTCGCAGCGAGCCTGAACGTGACGCCGCGCTATGTGCAGCGCCTGTTCGAGGCAGACGGCACGACGTTCTCGGAGTTCTTGACCGGACAGCGGCTGGCGCGCGCGCATCGGCTGTTGTGCGAACCGTCGTCGAGCCCGACCGCCATCTCGACCATTGCCTACGACGTCGGCTTTGGCGATTTGTCCTATTTCAACCGGCGCTTCCGACGCCAATACGGACTGACGCCACGCGAGGTGCGCGGCGACAAGGTGTGATCTGGTTCATGTCGGTCCGACTTTTTGTCGTGCTAGGCCAAGACAGGTGCCGCGCCGCGCAATAGCTGCCGCTCAAATCCAAGAACGTAAGTCTCGCTGCCTGATAGCCATGGAGCTCGCGCATGGGCAAAATGCATTTTGCAACCGTCGTCGCCGTGTTCGTCACCGCCTCGCTCGCCACCAACCTGCTCGTGGTCGGGACGCGCGGGCCGGTCATGCCGGAACTGATCGCCCGGCTGCGCTGCCGCACGCGGCGCTTGTGCCGCCGGCTGAAGCGGGTCGTCGACTTCCAGGTTGCACGCATGCTGGCGCGGCGCGAGCGACAGGCCACGATCTATGCGGTGCGTTACCTGAACGACCGCGAGCTCAAGGATATGGGGCTTTATCGCGGCAGTCTCGGCCATCCCGCGCGCCCCGACGGAAGGCGCGCGGCGTCGCCTATCCCGCCCTTCAAGGACGGGAGGTTGCCATGCTCTCGAAGATGACAGCCTTGAGGGTCCTCGACGGCATCTTCGCCGCAGCCACCATGCTGGTGCTGCTGGTGATCGCCGGATTGCCGACCGAGTGGCTGCTGGCGCTGGCCGATCTCTCGCTGCGCGAGGTCCAGTGGTCCGCGTTTGCCATCGTCTTTGCCGCGGCCTGGCTGATCCACGCGGTCGCGAGGTCGAACCGGCTGCCGCGATCGCGACGCCCAGTCAACCGCTCAGGTCAACAGCAGCGCCATGCCCGGATCGCCCTTCTCCATCGCGCGCCGGTAGGCCAGGCGCGAGCTGATGCGCGCGAGATAGACTGGGATGTTGGGGCAGCGCTTCAGATCGTAGGGCTGGAAGTAGCGCATGGTGGTCAGCGGGAAGCCCATCATGATGTCGGCCGAGGTAAACTCCTTGCCGGCAAGATAATCGGCCTCGCCGGTGCGCGCATTCACCAGATCGAAGCAGCGGTCAACGCGCGCCTTCGTCCCGACGAGGATCGGGTTGTCGGCCTCCAGCTTCAGCCGGTTCAGGATCATCAGACGTCCCATATTCGCCTGCAGCGTGCCGTTGGCGAAATGAAACCAATACAGGAAGTTGGCGAAGTCCGGATGGTCTGCCTTCAGCGCCAGCCGGCCGTTGCCGTATCTGGCGATGATGTATTCGACGACCGCGCCGGATTCGGCGAGCACGAGATCGCCGTCGGTGATGACGGGCGCGGCGCCGATCCGATGCAGCGCCTTGTAGTCAGGCGGCGCCAGCATCGTCCTGGGATCGCGCGCGGTGTGCTTCAGCTCATAGGCAATGCCGAGCTCCTCGCAGAGCCAGACGATTCGTTCGGATTGCGATTTACCCAGATGATGGACGGTGAGCATCTAACCTCCCATGTTGCGCGGCCGACGCCATCCTAACGCAAATGCATGGGGGGAGGTCGAGCCCGCGCAGCTTTGGGCCGGGCCGATCTGTCGCTATTTTTCGGCGGACCACCCGGCTGAAAGATCGGACGCGCATTTGAAAATCTCCCTTGTCGGACGGGAGAGATCATGGCGCGGCCGGCGCCTGTCTTCGTTGCGATGGCGCAACCGGCGGAAAAAAGAAATTCCTCGTGAAGGATCAGGCCGGGCGCCGCGTGCAGAGAGCGCGGCCATAGAGTGCGGCGAAGCCGAGGAAAGCAAAGCTCCAGGCGGCGCCGGCGATTGCAAGCAGGATCTGCATATGCGCAGGCTCGATCGAGGCGCAGACGCGCATCACGGCTGCCGCGATGACCGCTGCATAGAGGCATTGCGTGCCGATGGAGGCACGCAGCATGCGTCCGGTATGGCCGAGCGTGGCGCGCGTCATCACCGCCACGGTCATCGCGCCGATCGCGCCGCCGGTCCAGGCATGGATGCCGGCACTCGCGGGCACGACATCGAAGGCAGCGAGGCCGGCGAGAGCGTACCCGGCCGGTATGAATGCATAGGCGAGATGGAGAACAAGCACGAGGCGATCGCGCGCGGTCCGATCGCCGGCCCAGCGCGCGAGCCGAACAAGGTGGAGGCCGCCCACCCCGATCAACAGGATGCCGCCCGCTCGTGACGCGGGCGCGGCGATCCACCCCGATAGCGCGATCGTGCTGGTCGCGATGACGATGGCGTCGAAACGGCCGAACGGTACGGGCATGCGGCCGGGCCGCTGTCGCGCCAGCCAGTTTCGGGTGAAACTCGGCACGATGCGGCCACCGATCAGGGAAACGAGAGTGATTACCAGAGCGACGGCCAAGCGCGTCGAATACTCGGCCACACCGCCGACATGCGCTTCGATGTGGAAAGCGACATTGGCGGCGCCAAACAGCGATACGATCGCCACGACAGGAAGATTGCTCCACTTTCTCCCCGCGACGATCTCGCGCGCCGCAGCCGCGGCGAGCAGCGCGAGGAACGCCGCGTCGATGGCGCAGGCGGAAGCCCATCCGATCGACGCCGACGCCAGGACGGCGAGGCGTCCGGCAAACCAGCTCGCAACCAGTGCGGCGAGCGGTGCGCCCTGCAAGGGCAGCCGCCCCGTCCAGTTCGGAACGGCCGTGAGCAGGAAGCCACCGACGATGGCCGCGACGAAGCCAAACAGCATCTCGTGGGCATGCCAGTCGCGCGGCGCAAAAGCGGTCGGAAGCTGCAGCTCGCCCTCGAACACGCCAAGCCAGAGCGGGATCATCGCCCCGGCATAGATCGCGCCCAGCAGGAAGAACGGCCGGAAGCCGTGGGAGAACAGGGCAGGCCCCTGATAGTCGCGTGGCCTCGGGTTCGACATGCGGGCCTCCCTTCTTGCAAATTAACCCCTAGCGGCAAACCAGCCGGATCGATTTGAGCTGGCGCAATGTTTCCGGCGAATGCCCGTGGTCTGATGGCCGTGATGCAGCCGTCTGCGGAGAGAAAAAATGCCGGCAATTGACCGTTCGGTCGCGGCCGATATCCCGTTGTTCGCCGGGCTTGCGCCAGACGAGCTCGATCAGATCCTGCGCGAGGCCCGCGCTGTCCGGGTGCCGAAAGGCACCGAGGTGTTCGAGCAGGGGTCGAAGGCGAATTCGTTCTTCGTGCTGTTGCATGGCCATCTTCGCGTCGAGAAAACCACGGCGCAAGGCCACCAGATCGTGGTCCGCTATGTCTCGCCCGGCGAGATTTTCGGCGTCGCCCAGGCGCTGGCGATGCAGCATTATCCGGCGACGGCGGTCGCGGTCGTGGACAGCGTCGCGCTGTGCTGGCCGTCGGCGGCCTGGCCGCGGTTGACCTCGAAATTCCCTTCTCTTGCAGCGAACGCGCTGCAGACCGTTGGCCGAAGGCTGCAGGATACCCAGTCGCGCATCATGGAGATGTCGAGCGAGCAGGTCGAGCAGCGTGTCGCACACGCGCTGCTGCGCCTGGCGAAGCAAGCCGGCCGCAAGACCGAAGCGGGCATCGAGATCGACTTTCCGATCAGCCGGCAGGACGTCGCTGAGATGACCGGCACGACGCTGCATACGGTGAGCCGCATCCTCAGCGCGTGGGAGAGCCAAGGGCTCGTCGAGGGCGGGCGCCAGCGCATCGTGCTGCGCAATCCTCATGCGCTGTTCGGGCTCGCTGAAGGGCAGCCCCGCTCCGCCTCGAGCTGAACAGGCATCTTCGCCGACTGGGCCGCCATCTGCAGCCGCCGGAAGAATTCCGCGAGATCGACGCCGTGTTCACGGCACGCCTCCTCGACCGAATGGAACGGCGCGATCGGGCAGCCGACGCAGTGCATGCTGAAATCGAGAAAGACGCGGATGGTCGGCGGCCATCGCCGCATGACTTCGTCGACGGCCAATTCGGTTGTCAGGAGCGCGATCCTTGTCATGATGCCAGTCTGGCCGTCCGCCGTCATGGCTCGTTGCGCTGGCGCAAACAGGGCGACGATTCCTCTTTTGTCGGTGCGTCATCGCGTTTCGAACGGCTGCTTGCTGCGGATCAAACAGCGCTTGCATGAGGTGATGCATTCTCGCTCCATCGAATCGAAGGAGAGATGTCATGATCACCCGAAGGACCGCATTGATGGGCGCCGCGATCGCCGCGTTGCTGGCGACGGCTCCCGTGTTAGCCGACGATCTCAAGCTGCTGCGCCAGCATGTCGACCTGGTTGCGCCGCCGCTCGTGCATCCGCACGAACAGGCGACCAAGGAGGGGCCGAAGATTCTCGAGTTCAGACTGACGGTCCAGGAGAAGGAGATCGTGATCGACGAGGCCGGCACCAGGATGTGGGCTATGACCTATAATGGCTCGATGCCGGGACCGATGATGGTGCTGGACGAAGGCGACTATATGGAGCTGACGCTGGTCAATCCGGCGACCAACAGCATGCCGCACAACATCGACCTGCATGCCGCGACCGGCGGCCTCGGCGGCGGCGCGCTGACGAACGTCAATCCCGGCGAGCAGGCCGTGCTGCGCTGGAAGGCGACGCGCCCTGGCGTCTTCGTCTATCACTGCGCGCCGGCAGGCATGATCCCCTGGCACGTGGTGTCGGGCATGCACGGCACCGTGATGGTGCTGCCGCGCGACGGGTTGAAGGACGGCGACGGCAAGCCGCTGCACTATGACAAGATCTTCTATATCGGCGAAAACGACCTCTACCTGCCGAAGGACGAGAAGGGGAAATACAGGACCTATGACTCGCTCGCCGAATCCTATTCCGATACGACCGAAGTCATGCGCAAGCTGATCCCGACCCATGTCGTGTTCGAAGGCCGGGCCGGTGCGCTGACGGGCAAGAATGCGCTGACCGCCAAGGTCGGCGAGACCGTGATGATCGTGCATTCCGAAGCCAACCGCGACACGCGTCCGCATCTGATCGGCGGCCACGGCGACTATGTCTGGGAGACCGGCAAGTTCAACAATCCGCCGCAGAAGGATCTGGAGACCTGGTTTGTCCGCGGCGGCTCGGCGGGCGCAGCGCTCTACACGTTCCGCGAGCCCGGCGTCTACGCCTATGTCAACCACAATCTGATCGAGGCGGTCGAGCTCGGCGCCACCGCGCACATCAAGGTGGAAGGCAAGTGGAATGAGGACCTGATGAAACAGGTCTCACCCCCCGGTCCGATCCCGCCGGAGAAGCTCGGCGCGGCCGATTCCGTCTCACCGGTGATGACGAGGTGAGGTGAAAGCTGCGGCCCGCGGGCGTCACCCGCGGGCCGTTGCCTTGGGGGAGGGTGCATCATGCTGATCGCGATAAAGTTGAAGCTTGCGATTGCCGCGGGACTTCTGGCCGCGCCTGTCATGATGCACTTGCGCGTCCCGGCCAGGGTCGCAACCGATACCGGGTTCGCGGAGATTTCGCCGGCTGATTTCACCTATCACGTGGCCGGGGATTTCTCGCGCGCCGGGCGGCCCGTCGAAGGCCCGCATTCGACCACGAGGCTCCCCGGAAAACTCAGGATCATGAAGCGACAGGTAACAGTGGCCGAATATCGCCGCTGTGTCGATGCCGGTGCCTGCCCAAGGGTCGCGCTCGCCGATGTCCGTCCGGACATGCCGATGGTCGGCGTGAGCTGGCACGATGCGCAAGCCTATGCCGCCTGGATGGGCCGGACGACGGGGCTCAACTATCGCTTGCCGACCGACCAGGAATGGAGCTTCGCTGCGGCTGAAAGCGTGCGCGACGAGGCGGCGCCGCTGGTCGATCCTTCAGATCCGGCACAGGCCTGGATCGCCCGTTACGAAGCCGAATCGGTCCGCGCCGCATCGGTCGTGCTGGCGCCGCAGCCGGTCGGCAGTTTCGGGCGAAACTCGAACGGGCTGCTCGATATCGGTGGCAATGTCTGGGAGTGGACCGAGAGCTGCTTTGTACGTGCGACGCTGGACGGCGAAGCCGTTCGCGTTACCAACACCAATTGCGGCGTCCGCGTCGTCCAGGGCGCGCACCGCACTTACATGACGGATTTCATCAGGGATCCGCGCACCGGCGGCTGCGCCGCGGGCGTGCCACCAGCGAATTTGGGCTTCCGTCTGGTCGTCGAGGACCGATGGCCGGACATGTCGGGGATTGTCGAGAATTTCGCCAGCCTGCTGCGCCGGACGTGACGCCGGCGCGCGGCCGCCACCTCAACAATTCGGAAACCACGCCCACGCGAGGTCTCGCCCGCTAACTTTTTGGCAAACCGTCCCGGGCAAAGTCGCGGGCGCCAAGGGGAAAGTTCGTGGCAAAATTCGCGGCACAGTTCGTGGGGAGAAGAACATGTTGATCAATGGGAAAGCCATCCTGGAAAACGTCCGCCGCTATCGCGCGATCGCGTCGTTGCATCGTCAGACGGCAGCCTTCCGTCCGCACCAGCGCTGGTCGCTCTTGGACCAGGCGGAGCATTGGGAGCATCTGGCGCTGGTGGAATTGGAGGCCTATTTCGAGGCCCGGGCCGGTGCGGGCCTGCCGACCTATCATTGACCGATTGATCGGACCACGGTCGCCGCCCGGCGGCCGAAGCTGACGGGATAGTTAAGCAATCGATACATGCCGGCGCGCGAAGCCTGGTTAAGACTTTGATCTTCGCCTTGGCGCCGCCCGTTCCCTCTTCGCCGCGACCCGGTGCGCCGCCGCCAGCGCCTCCCGCGCCCAGCCAAGGAAGTCCTCCGGTTCGTCGAACAGCCGCTCGGGCACCCGCCAGAAGGCGAGGTCGATGGTGCTCCCCTTTTTCGAATAGTTGAGCGGCGGAAAAGCCGCGGCCTCCCTGAAGGTTTCGCGGTTCAGCTCGTCAACCCTGAGATAGAGCGTATTCTCGGTCACCATTCCGAGCATCACGCCGTCGCAGAACACGCCACTCTTGCCGAACATGCGCCGCAGGGTCACGCGTCCCAGCGGCGCGAGCTGCTCGCGCAGGAATTCGGCAAAGGCGTCGCTGGCAACCATCCGAGATCCCTGGAGAGACCCTCGCTCAACATTCAATACGGCTCAGGCGCAGCCGCAGGTCAATGGTCGGGGCCGTGCGGGGAACGGTTCTCAAGGAAAAATCCAGCCCGTCTCCAAGAAAAATCCATTTTCCGGCAAGGACTCCGGACCGCGATTCGATAGAAGCGCACAAATGTGCGTCCCTTCATTGCCTGACCTCGAGAGACAAGCACGAAATGGTCGACATGGCGGGCCCGCATCCACAGGCTCGAAGGGAAATCATTGATGGGTCAGCTTACTCAGGACAAGCGCCTCGCCCAGCTCAACACTCCGCTTGGCAAGGACGTTCTTGTCCTGGCAAGTTTCGTCGCCGCGGAAGGGCTGAGTGAATTGTTCGAATTCAACGTCGAAGCACTCAGCGAACAGGAAAACATAGATTTCGACAAGGCGATCGGCAAGTCATGCACGATCAAGCAGATCACCTATGACAACAAGATCCGTTACTACAATGGCATCCTGACGGCGACGCGGCGGCTCGGCAATGCGCAAGACCTCTTCCACTACAATCTGATGCTGCGCCCGTGGTTCTGGCTGCTCGGCCGCAAGGCCGATTGTCGTATCTTTCTCGACCAGGACGTCAAGGAAATCATTTCGGAGGTGTTCAAGAAGGCGGGATTTAGCGACTTTGTATTCCGCACCACCGGCGAGTTTCCAAAAATACCCTACTGCGTCCAGTATCGCGAAACCGACCTGGCGTTCTGCAGCAGAATGATGGAGCATTGGGGCATCTATTATTTTTTCGAGCACGCCGACGGCAAGCACACGCTGGTGATGGCGGACTCGCGGACGTCCCACAAATCGATCCCGGATCTGCCGAAGCTTCCGTTCATCCAGCGGGAGGCCGGCGCAGCTCATAGCCAGCAGCATGTTCATTCATGGGTTTCAGATCGCAAGTTGCGCACCGGCAAGGTTCACTTCAACGACTACGACTATTTGCAACCGGGAAAGGATTTGAAAGCCCCCAAGGAATCCCAGGAAAAATACGCTCATTCAAAGCTCGAGATGTACGACTACCATCACAAGTACGACGAGAAGGACAAGGGCGAGAACCACGCGCAGTTTCGCCTCGAGGCGGAGCAGGCCTTCGACCATCGACGCAGCATCCATGGCGATGCCGCCTCCATCCATCCGGGAGGTCTTGTGACGGTCGAACGCCACCCGACCAAATCGGAAAACCAGGAGTACCTGATTGTCGCGGCGAGACACATGTATTCGTCCCAGCAATATCGCAGCGGGGGTGGCGGGAGCGGTGACAGCTACTCCGGTTCCTACGACTTCCTCCCCAGTAGCCGGCCCTATCGCAGCCTGCCGAAGACCCCAAAGCCGCGCATCTACGGCATCCAGACGGCAAAGGTGGTCGGCAAGAAAGGCGAGGAAGGCGAGGAGATCTCTACCGACGAGCACGGGCGCATCTGGGTCCAGTTCCACTGGGACCGCGAACCCAAGAAATCCTGCCCGGTCCGCGTCGCGCAGACCTGGGCCGGCAAGCAATGGGGCGCGATTTTCATTCCACGAATCGGAATGGAGGTGGTCGTCGACTTCCTCGAAGGCGACCCGGACCGCCCGCTGGTCACGGGCTGCGTCTACAACGGCGACAACAAGGTGCCATACGATCTGCCGGCCAACAAAACCATGACCGGCTGGAAATCGGACACCTCGAGACACAATGGCGGCTACAACGAGTTCGTGTTCGATGACAAGCAGGACTCGGAAAAAATACGGATGCACGCCGAACGGGATCACGAGGTCACCGTCAAGAATTCCGAGACCTGGACGATCGGCGAGGTGTTTTCACCGGCGCAGGGCAGTCCGTCCCGCAGCACGACCATCAAGAACGGCGACGACCAGCTGGACATCAAGCAGGGCAATCAGACCACGCACGTGAAGGTGGCAATCTCGACCACGGCGGACGGATCCATCACGCTCAAGGTAGGGCCGAGCACTGTGACGATCACGCCGGGCTCGATCAGTCTTCACTCTCCTACCATCAACATCACGGCCGAAGGCGCCATCAACATCATGGGCTCGAGCGTCAATGTCGGCGGGGTGCTGAATACGCCCATGTTGAACGCCGGCGCCGCCACGGTCAGCGGGATTCCGATTTAGGCGACCGATTCCGGAGATTTTCGATGTCGCTGGTGCGCTTCGCCACAGCTCAGGCCCTGTTCGAGACCTTCCCGGAACTGTCAAAGAAAATCAGTGCCAGGCCGAGCGAACAATTTCCGCTTAAATTCCTGCAGACCCTGATGGCCGCGGGCAAGATCGAGGACGCCGTGACGTTCTGCGCCTATTTGCTGCCGCGGCGCGAGGCGGTGTGGTGGGCCTGCCGATGCGCGAGGACACCACTGGGCAAAATTGCAGAAGAGCGTGCCACCGCGCTGCTGGCCGCCGAGGCGTGGGTCAAGGAGCCCGATGACGAGCGCAGGCAGGCGGCACTCGAACTCGGCACCAGCGGCGATTGCGACGATCCCCTGACCTGGGTCGCGCTCGCGGCCGGATGGTCCGGCGGCTTTCTCGTGTCCGGCCCCCAGCGGTCGATTCCGATGCCGCAATACATGACCGCGCGCGCCGCGCGCACGGCGATCCTGATCAGCGCGCTGAGTGTGAACCGGGATCAACGCCCGGCATACCTGCAAGCCTGCGTCGCCGACGGCACCAGGCTTGCGGAAGAGGGGTCATGAGAATCGGCGAGGAGGAACAATATGGGCGAGCATGATCAAGCGGTGTTGCACGACGAGGATGCACATCAGTCTGTTACCGATGACGGCCGCACGCTCCGTCCTGTCCGGGAAGACGAATATGAGTACGCCGGCGGAATAAGCGAAATGCCCGCGCTTGTTCCCCCCCATGACTCTCGCCCGGCGTTCTTGTTCCGCGGCAAGGAGTTGATTCCGGAAACCCTGCACGTTCACGGTGCAAAACTCACCCCAACCGAATGGGAGGTCCAGTACTCCAACCTGACCGGGAGCGGTGACAAGCAAAGCTTTACACCGGTTATCAATGACAGCTATCGGATCGTCGGTCATTTGGGCTGGATCGTCGGCAGCGAAATTCGCGTACCCAAAAACACGATTGCGGACGGTAGCCCCACCGCGGTTGCTCTCGAGATGGCGCGATTGGCTGAATGGCATCGACAGCGTGTTTGGAGCCATGATCATCCGAGCTTCAACTTTCCCGCTCAATCGGTAAGTGGAACGAAGCCCCCTGCTCCCTGCTGGCCCGCCAACAGGTCGAGTGGTGCCCTAAAGCCGAATTTCAGCGAAGCGGTTTTGAAGTCCTCCCGCGACGGTCCAGGCGTAGATGCGTCGGATGAACTGAGACTCCGCGAGAACATCAATTTCTATTTGGCAGGCGGCGGGAAGGCGATCGTCGGGAGCGACCGTGTCTGGGACATCCAGGATCACTATGTCAATTATCGAGATTATCCATATGATTATTGGGTGATTGGCATCTATCGCTGTCTGGCGCTTGTAGCACCTAACGGGCATTTGCAAGAGGTATTGGAAGTCCAGAAGATTCACGTTGAGAGCCGCGCCGAAAAGGTGGACAGGATTGCGCTTGAGGTTCTCGACATAGCCCTCACCGTCTGGATGATCATCGACCTAGCCACCATTCCTGTCGCTCTGTTCAGCCTCGCCGGACGATTGGTGGCAAAAGAAGTCATGGTCGAGACAGTAAAAGTGACCGTAAATCAGGAGGCGAAGGCGATCCTCGACTCGACGACGCAGAGGGTCACGAGAGAACTTCTGAAGCCGGTGACGGAAGAAGAATTTGGCCGTGGCGCTCGTCGCGGGGTCTCGGCGATCGACAGGGGCCGCGGCGCACGTCCTTTCTACAGCACTCCGGGCAATCGTGTCGCCGCTGCCGGTCGAGGCGTTGCGCCATCAGTCGCCTCGTCCAACCTGAACGTCGCAGCCGACACTGCGGGGACTGGAGGAATAACGTCGATCGGTGGGCTAAGGGCTGCCGACGGATCGACAAGGATCGTTGTCGAAGGCAATGTGCGCCCATCAATTTCGAGAAGAGGTTTCGAAACACATCTGGTGTCCGGCACCGATGTTGGGCTTCCGACTTACCAACGGTTACATCTTTGGGGACCGCGTCTGGGTGACGAGGCTGCCGCAGGTCTTTGGCTTGGACCTGGTGGGATCAACATCGGAGAGCAGGCAAGGGTGGAAAAGCTGTTGCAGGATCTTGCGGCAAGGGCGACGCAGCGGGGAGGAACGGTTCGGCTTCGTATTACTGGCGCGACGCACCCGCCCGGAGATTTGCCGGCCGGTCTTCGAGCCCATGATTTTCTGTCGGAGGTTACTTACGAATTCGGCCTCGAAGGGCCGGGCATAAGGCCCCTTAGTGGTCGAATAAGTATCAGCATCGGTCCGCCGCCACGCGGATCCATTCAAATGCTTGGATCAGATGCCGTGGATACCATGCTCGAAGCGCTTTGAGCTCAGATTGTGACCGCGGTGACCACGCGCATCGCTCCTGCCTCAGGCGAGGATGCGCGGTGCGGCCGTGGCCTTGTCGCCCGTATTCGGCGTACCCGTCGGCTCGATCAAGAGGATATGCACCTCGCCCCGCGCCACCGGGCGATGCTCGACGCTCTTTGGCACCACGAATACTTCGCCGGGATTGAGCGTGACCGTGCGGTCGCGGAGCTCGATGTCGAGCGTGCCTGAAAGCACCAGGAAGAAATCGTCGGTGTCGTCATGTTTGTGCCAGTGGAACGGTCCCTCGAGCTTCGCCACCATGACATCGTTGCCGTTGTAGGTCGCAACCGTGCGCGGGGAGAAGCGGTCGGTGAAGGTCGCGAGCTTTTCGGCGAGGTTGGCGGGGGACTTCATCATGATTTTCTCTCCCGGTAGATTACGGGTTGCTGGACACGGTATGATGAAGCAGAGCCGGATCGGTCCCACAGGAGCACACCCTTGGAGAGACAATATATTTGATCGGGGTATGCGTTTGAAGATACCTATGGCTACTCGCGCGCCGTGCGCGTCGGAGATCAAGTCTTTGTCTCCGGCACAACGGCGCGTCCGCCGCATCTGGACGGTGACGCGTATCTGCAGGCCAAAGCCGCGCTGGCGGTGATTGCGGACATCCTGGCCGAGGCCGGCGCTGGTATGCAGCATGTCGTCCGCACCGTGGTGTACGTGATCGACATGGCCGACACCCAGCGTGTGGCGCGGGCGCACTCTGAAGCCTTTGATGCGATTCGCCCGGCGAGCACGCTCGTGCAGGTCGGCGCCCTCACACCGGCCTCGGCTCGGGTCGAGATCGAAGTGGTGGCGATCATCTGCGACTGACGGACTGGTCCTGCGGGAGTTGGCCGTCGGTGACAGGCGACACGCCCGCGCTCGAATAGCTCCGCCGGTTTGAGGTCGCTATTAGCGTGCTCTGGCGTCTTTCGGCACGACGCGCGGCATTGCCGTCCGACGTGTGTTATTGGGGGCGGACGTTGTGCGGGCTTGTCGCCCTGTCCGCTTATGACCGACCCAAAGCGACCACTTGCAATTTAAAGACCAATTGGTCTATATATCGGAATGAGCCACCGAACCCCCGAGCAGTTGCCCCGTGGCCGCCCCCGAAGTTTCGACACGGAAACCGCTGTCGAACGCGCGATGGGAGTGTTCTGGTCGCGCGGCTATCACGCCACGGCGCTACCGGACCTTCTTCGTGCAACGAAGCTTTCGCGTGGCAGCCTTTACGCCGCTTTCGGCGACAAGCACTCGCTCTTCTTGCGTGCGCTCGATCACTACGTTGCCAATGCCCTGACACGGATGGATATCGAACTCGACCCCCGTAGAGAGCCGGTCGACGGCCTGCGGGTCTACCTTGCCGGCTACATTGACCGCACGAGCGGTGCTAATGGCCGGCGCGGATGCCTGCTGGTGGCCACAGCCATGGAACTGGGTGGCCATGATGCTGAAGTTGATCGTCGCATCGGGAGCTTTTTCAAAGCCATGGAGGCCAGGGTGGCTGATGCACTTGCCCGTGCGAAGGCGGCGGGCAGGTTGGCCGATGGTGTTGAGCCTTCAAGTGCCGCCCGAATTCTCGTCTGTTTCGTCGAGGGGCTGCGAGTGGTCGGTAAAACGGCACCGACGCGGATCACATCGCAAGCCACCGTTGACGCTCTTCTCGACCGCTTCATTAGATAGACAACCCATGGACGCCTCCGCTGTTAGCACGTCTATATCTGGACCAAACGGTCTTGAAAGGAAGGATGCCATGTCTGCCATCCAGATCGTCTGCGCGGTGGCCGTCCCCTTGCTCTGGGGTTATCAGTTCGTGGCCATCAAAGTGGGCGTTATGGAGTTTCCGCCTCTCTTCTTCCTCGCACTGCGCTTCCTGGCCATCGCGCTGCTGCTTGTTCCGTTCGTCAAAAGGCCCACGCGTCGACAGTTCCGCCCTATCGCAGCTATTTCGGTTTTCCTTGGTGGACTAAACTTCGGGCTCTTCTATGTTGGCCTTGGGCTCGGCTCGGGAAGCGTGTCGGCCGTCGCATATCAACTCGCCACGCCCTTCACCATCCTGTTAGCTTGGCCGCTGCTCGCGGAGAGACCGTCTCTAACTACGTCCGCCGGAGTGGTGCTTGCATTCGTCGGCGTGGTCGTGTTGGCAGCGGGGCCTGGCCTGTCGGCAAACGCGCTTCCACTGCTGCTTGTGGTCGTGGCAGCCTTCGCGTTCGCGGTGTCCAACGTCTTGACCAAGCGCTACGGCCCTTTTGACCCTTTGATGTTGATGGGGTGGTCGTCGCTGCTCACGGTGCCGCAGGTCATGTTGATGTCGTTGCTCCTTGAACATGGACAACTGGCGAGCCTTATCACGGCGGACGAACGTGGTTGGCTAGCACTCGCCTACACAATTTTCATCGGAGGAATTGTTGGGTTTGGCCTCTGGTTCCGGCTGATCGCCCGTTGCTCGATGGGCCGCGTCGCACCATTCGGCCTGCTGCTTCCGGTGTTCGCCTTGATTTCGAGCGTGTTGTTCCTTGGCGAGCGTATGACCCCAAAGTTGATTGTCGGTGGACTGCTCGCGATCTCCGGCGTCGCCATTACACAAGTAAGATCGACCGCTCGGCCAATTTGAACTTAGAAATCGCGTTGTGGCGACTTCCAAGTTTGGCAGATTTTGTTGCAAAAGTCGAAAATCGAACACCCTAAATCTCGCGGAAGTTGATCTTTGAACTTCTCTGCTGCTGTCGCGCTTCAACGCCACTACGGAGGCCCGCGATCGGTTTTCGATAAAATGATATGGTCCCTCACGTCGCCGCGCGCAAAACGCTTCAGCGGCTCTAAGAATTTTCGTTCGCTACCCCAAAAAGACTTTTGCAACAAAATCCGCACTTGGCGGACATGCCCGCTGTACCGGGGGATGTCCGTTGTTTGGGGGGCGAATCGGACATGACGCGGCAGGTGCCCAACTATGTCTCCCATGGCGTATAGGCACGGCCATAAATTTCAATGAGTTGGCAAATTGGCGCGCCCGACACGATTCGAACGTGTGACCTTTGCCTTCGGAGGGCAACGCTCTATCCAGCTGAGCTACGGGCGCTTGAGGGGCACCATTTAGCCGATTGGCCCGATGTCGGCAATGGGCGGCCCCGCGCGGCGGGCCGATTGTCGGGCGCCGTCGAGGCTGTAAACTGCGGGTCGAAAGCTCTGCCCGCGCGTTTCAGGAGAAACCCAGGAGAAGGATATGCGTCCGCTCGAATTTGGCTGGTATCTGCCGACCCATGGCGACACCACGGCCTATGGCCTGGCCGAGGCGCAGATCGCCGGCTCGCCGGAACTCTGCGAACGCGTGGTTGCCGCCGCGGAGAAAGCGGGGTTCGAATATCTGCTGATCCCTGTGGGATCGACCTGCTGGGAGGCCTGGATCTCCGGTGCCTTCATGGCGGCGCGCTCGGCCACGATCAAGCCGCTGATTGCCGCTCGGCCCGGCTATATCAACCCGGTGCTGATGGCCAAGATGATCTCGACCTTCGACCAGATGTCGGGCGGGCGCATCTGCATCAATTTGATCGCGGGCCAAAACGAGAGCGAGGTCGAGGCCGAAGGCGTGCGTTATGCCAAGGAAGAGCGCTACGCGCTGATGGAGGAGGAAGTCTCGATCCTGAAGGCGCTGTGGACCACGCCGGGGCCGGTGCACTTCCAGGGCAAGTTCCACACGCTGTCGGGCGCGCATATCAAGCCGAAACCGCTGCAGAAGCCGTTTCCAAAATTCTATCTCGGCGGCGGCTCGCTTCAGGCCTGGGAAATGTCGGCGAAACACTCCGACGTGCATCTGTTCTGGGGCGATCTGCCCGACAAGATCGCGCAGAACATCACAGAGATCCGCGAGATGGCGCGCGAGCACGGCCGGGAGAACGAGATCGGCTTCGGCATGCGGCTGCAGATCATCTGCCGCGAGGACGAAAAGGAGGCATGGGAAGCCGCCGACCAGTTGGTGCGGCACGCCACCGAACGGCTGAAGCAGGAGCGGAATACGCTCTACAGCAATTCGGTCGCCAACCAGCGCGTCCAGCAATTGGCGCGCGAGCACGGCGACCTGCTGCTGCCGCATTTGTGGACCGGCATCACCAAGGTGCGGCCGGGTGCCGGCATCGCCGTCGTCGGCAATCCCAGCCAATGCGCTGGCATGCTGCAGCAATTCATCGACGCCGGCTGCCACTCCTTCTGCCTGTCCGGCTATCTGCACGACGAGGAGGCCGAACGCTTCGGCCGGCTGGTGCGCCCGATCCTTGCCGAAAACAACCGCGGGCGGCTGGCGGCGTAGCGATGAGAGTCAGGAAGGCTTTTGGGCGCCCTTGTTGGCGGCGACCTGCGCGGCCAGCATCTTCCGCGTCGCCTCAACGTCGACCAGCGGATAGACATCGAATTCGGCGGGGATGATATCGGCCCATTCGTTCAGGATGCGGTGAAGCTGGTCATTGCTTTCGACGTTGAACACCGCAACGGCGCCGCGGCCGACGCGGGCATAGATGTGCTTGCAAATGCCTGATGCCTCGTATTGGCCGATCCATGGCCAGAAGCTTTGCCGCTGCGTCGCTTGCTCGGAGGGGCGTTCGGGTCGCGGAGTCGAGACGACGAGAAACAAGGCGGTCACGATGGATCGCTCCGTTGAGTGAGTGAGATAGGTCGGTCAGGCCGGCACGATGGCCTTGCCGATCGGCCACAGCGCGATGCCGGCGAGCTTGAGATGCGCCCAGGCAAAGGGAATGCCGATGATGGTCAGCGCCATCAGGATGGCGGTGATGAGATGCCCAAGCGCGAGCCACCAGCCGGCGAGAATGAGCCAGATCAGATTGCCGATGACGCCGAGCGGGCCGGTGCCGACGTCGTCCTGGCCCGTGATCTCGGAACGGTTCACGGCCCTCGAGCCGAACGGCAGCAGGGTGTAGGCGGCGATATTGAAGGCAGCGCGGGCCCAGGGAATCCCGATGATGGTGATGGCCATGATGACGGCGGCGACCAGCCAGCCAAAGGCCATCCAGGCGCCGCCGACGAGAATCCAGAGCACATTGAGAAAGATCGAGACAGGCTGCATGGAAGCCTCCACGGCATGAGGATGCGTGTCTTTATATATAATGGCGCCGCCGTGGAAGCGACAGTGAAGCTTTGGTGGCGCGAGCGGTGGCGTCCGATTTATTTACGCCACGGCGACGGCGTCGCCGGCCATTCCAAACAACCGCCTCACCTCGGCGCCCGGCTTCGGGCGGCTGAACAAATAGCCCTGCATCTCGGTGCAGCCGAGCTTGCGCAACAATTCGCGTTGCGCCTCAGTCTCCACGCCTTCCGCCGTTGTCGTCATGTTGAGCGCGGTCGCGATATTGACCACGGCCTGCACGATCGAGGAGGAGGCGTCGACCTCGGAAATGTCGCTGACAAAGCAGCGATCGATCTTGATCTTGTCGAACGGGAACCGCTTCAGATAGCTGAGCGAGGAGAAGCCGGTGCCGAAATCGTCGAGCGCGATGCGCACGCCGATGTCGCGCAGCTGATGCAGGATGGCGAGTGCCGCCTCGTCGTCGCGGATCAGCACCGCTTCGGTGATCTCGATCTCGAGCCGGCACGGTTCCAGCCCGGACGCGGCGAGCGCGCCGGCAATCCGCAACGCCAGCGTCTGGTTCTTCAGCTGCACCGGCGAGACGTTGACGGCAAGCCTTATGTGCTCGGGCCAGGTCGCGGCCTCCGCGCAGGCGGTGCGCAGCACCCAGTCGCCGATCTCGTTGATCAGGCCGGTGTCTTCCGCGACCGGAATGAATTCGGCCGGCGAAACCATGCCGCGTTCCGGGTGACGCCAGCGGAGCAGCGCCTCGCATCCGGACACTTCGTTGCGGCCGAGGTGGACCAGCGGCTGATAGTGGAGCTCGAAGCCGCCATGGGCCAGCGTCTGCCGCAGATCCTGTTCCATCATCAGGCGCGCCTTGGCGCTGGCATCCATCGCCGGCTCGAAGAAGCGATGGGTGCGGCGGCCGCTGGACTTGGCGGCATACATCGCAAGGTCGGCGTTCTTGATCAGGTGGTCATGATCGATGCCGTCCTGCGGCGCCAGCGCAATGCCGATCGAGGCGTCGGTCGACAGCTGGTGGCCGAGGCATTGATAGGGCTGCCGGATCGCCGCATGAATACGCGCAACGAGATCGGCGGCCTCGTCGGCCGAGCCGATCGCGGTCTGCACCACGGCGAATTCGTCGCCGCCGAGACGGGCGATCAGGTCGCTTTCCTTGAGGCAGCCGCGGATGCGGCTTGCGACCGTCTTCAGCAGCTCGTCGCCGACATGATGTCCGAGCGAGTCGTTGATGCCCTTGAACTCGTCGATGTCGATGTAGAACAGCGCGAACTGGTGGCCCTCCTCCGCCTTTTTCAGCTCGCGCTCGATGCGCTCGCGGAACAGCACCCGGTTCGGCAGGTCGGTCAGCGCGTCGTAATGCGCCAGATGCGCGATCTTCTCGTCGGCCTCGCGGCGGTCGGTGACGTCCTCGACGACGTTGAGGATGTAGCGGGGGCTGCCTTCCTTGTCGCGGATGGCAAGCCGCTTCGAGGTGATGATGCGGCTGCCCAGCGTGCGGGTTTCCCAGCGATGGTCGTCGATGAAGACCGTGCCGTGAGACTGCAGCGACAGCGTGTCATCGGCGATGACCCGCTCGGCAATGTGTTTTGGAAACAGATCGTATGGCGTCTTGCCGACGATATCCTCGCTGATGCGGCCGAATTGCTCCTCGGCCACGGAGTTGACCAGCACGTAGCGGCTGTCCTGCACGTCCTTCACCGTGATCTGGGTCGGGATGTGATCCATGATCTCGCGCAGGAAAGCATGGTTGCGGTCGCGCTCCTGTTCGAGCTTGCGGCGCTCGGTGATGTCCTCGATGGTCGCAACCCAGCCGCCGGTCGCGAGCGGCTTGTTGAAGATCAGGTAGGATTTCCCGTTCGGCGTTTCCATGATGGTGCTGGTGATCTTGCCCTGCGAGACGTCGCGCATGATCGGGTCGCAGAAGGCGCGGACATCGCCGTCATAGGATCCGGTATCCTTGCGATGCTGGATCAGATCGTAATAGTGCAGGCCCGGCTTCACCACATCCGTCGACAGGTTGTACATGTCGATGTAGCGCTGGTTGAAGGTGACGATGCGCGCCGAGGAGTCATAGAGCACGAGGCCCTGGGTCATGTTGTTCAGCGCGGTATCGAGCCGGTGTTTTTCCGCCGCCAGTTGCCGGCGCGCATCCGCGTTCTGTTGGTTGATCTGGCGGACGATCAGGAAAAGGATGAAGGCGATCACCGAGGCCGACAGCGCCGCCGCGACGACCAGGAAGCGCGTCTGTGCCTGCCAGTCGCCGAGTGCGGAATCGACGCTGTTGGTGGCGACCACCACGATCGGGAAACGCGTCAGCATCGCGGCGGCGCCGAGACGATCCATGTGATCGATCGGGCTGTTCACCCTCAACGTCTGCAGGCCGCCCTGGTCGAGCACGCGTTGGATCAGCGGCGCCGACCTGAATTTCTTGCCGATCATCTCCTCGACATGCGGATAGCGCGCCAGCATGGTGCCGTCGCCATGGAACATCGAGATCGCGGAGCCCGGCCCGAGCGTGACGGAGGCAAAGAACTTCTCGTAGTTGGCCGGATCGATCCGGCGCGCCATCACGCCGAGGAATATGCCGTCGGCACCGCTCAGCCGGTGCGCGATCACCGTGGTCCATTGATGGGTGAAGACGCTGAGCACCGGTTCGGTGAGGACCGTCTCGGAGTGCGGATTGGATTTGAATTCCTTGAAATAGGCCCGCCCCGCCACGTTGGCGGCAGGCATCGGAGCGTCACTCGACGAACTGACCAGCCGACCGTCGGCATCGAAGATCATGACGTCGCCGACATAGGGCAGCACGCTGACCTTGGATTTCAGCATCCGTTGGGCTTCCGCGCTGGACATCTTCGCCCTGAAGTCTTCGGGCGTGGCTATCTCGGCGATCTTCATCTGGGCCATGATGTCGCCCGCGATGATCTCGGTATCCTCGAATTGCTGGTCGAAGTGGCGGGTCAGGAGCAGCACCGCGTTCTGCAGCTCGCGCTCGCTGTTGGCGATCGCGCGCTCGCGGAATTCGCCGACCATCGTCATGGTGCCGAGCGTGATGGCTGCGACGAGCAGGCAGCCGCAGATGATCAGCCAAACAATGGGGTCGCGGCCGCGCGACACGGCAATGCGCCGCAGCGTGGCTGCCGTGATGTGAGACATTCTGCCCCGAATGCTGGAACTCAACTCGCGCATTCCCCACTCCCAGGAGGGCCATGCATACAATGCGGAGATGGCATAACCCGTTAGGAAATCGGGTTACTTTCGATTTAATCGATATCGCAGCCGAGATGCTCGCTGTGATTGCACTGCACCATGGAGCATCACTGTCGTCGGGCCGCGCGAGCGACGGCGCGTGCGTGGGTTAACGGCGTCTTAACGCCGGTAGCGCTCGCGGCGCGGATAGGACGGGCGGTTCTCCTGCGCTGGACGGCTCGACAGGCTGATGCGCGCTTCGCTTGCGAGCGGTGCGGCCGGCCTCAATTCCTCGAGAAAGATCGGCCGCGAGAAATGATAGCCCTGCGCATAGCGGATTCTTGTCGCCGCCTGCAGATAGGCGAGCTCCTCGAAGGATTCGACGCCTTCGGCGATCACCGTCATGCCGAGCGCCTCGCTCAGGGATTCGATCGCGCGGAGGATGCCCTGGCTGCGCGGACGCTTGTGGATGTCGGTGATGAAGGAGCGGTCGATCTTGATCTCGTCGGCGGTGATGTCGGCGAGCGCCGACAGCGAGGAATAGCCGATGCCGAAATCGTCGATGGAGACGCCGACCCCGAGCTTGCGGAAGATCGGCAGGATCTTGTCCTGGAAGTGCGTCTTGGTGACGAAGGCATCCTCCGTCACCTCGATCATGAACCGCGTAGGATAGCCGGTTGCCTCCAGCGCCCGCGCAAAGGACTGCATGAACTCGGGATTGCCGGCCTGCTTGGCCGCGACATTGATGCTGATGGTGGCGGTCGCTCCGAAGGTCTCGTTGATGAGGTCGATCGATTTCACGATCTCCGCCAGCACGAGATGGGTCAATTCGTCGATCAGCCCGAGCTCGACGGCGAGATTGATGAAGGTGCCGGGCACCTGGATGACGCCCTCATTGTCGCGCAACCGCACCAGCGCCTCGATGCCCTTGATCTCCTGGGTGCGGATGTCGACCTTGGCCTGGAACGCGCAACAGAACCGCTTCTCGAGGATCGCGAGCCGCAGCGACTGCTCGACCTTCATGCGTGCCAGCGCCTCGTGCTCCATGCCGGCGTCGAAAAAGGCGGCGGCGCCCTTGCCGTTGTTCTTGACGCGATACATCGCGAGATCGGCGTTCTGGCGCAGCACGTCGTAGCTCTGGCCGTGGTCCGGGTAGATGCTGACGCCAACCGAGGTCGAGGCAAAGATCTCCGATCCGTCGATGAAGAACGGTGCGGTCAGTCGCGTCCGTATCGACTCCAGGAAATCCGCCACTTCCTGCTGACCCTGGATCGGGCTCAGCAGCAGCAGGAATTCGTCGCCGGAAATCCGCGCCAGCATGTCGGTAACGCGCAGCTCCCGGCCAAGCCGCTTGGCGAGCTCGATCAGCAGCGCATCGCCGATCGCGTGGCCGTAATAGTCGTTGATATGCTTGAAATTATCGATGTCGAGAAAGGCGAGCGCAAATTTCCCGCGTTCGCTGCCGCCCCGCAGCAGCGCGTTGGCGCGATGTTCGATCACCCGCCGCGACGGCAGCTCCGTCAATTCGTCGTAATAGGCGGCGCGGAACAGCTGGTCTTCGAATGCCTTCTGCTCGCTGATGTCGGCCGAGCTTGAAATCACGAGGTCGCGGCCGCCAATGCGGACCGGACGGTGGTTGGTGAGCAGGACCTGCCGTGCCTTGCCGTCCTCGATGCATTCCTCGGTGACGCTGGCCTGGCCGATGCGCAGGAGATCGCGGCCAACCTCGCGGCGCTGCTCGAGATGCAGCGAAGCTTCGGCCCGCTCGCCCTCTGCGATGCCGAGCTGGGCCGCGGCCGCATCGTTGACGATCAGAAAGCGGCCGTGTGCGTCCTGCACCGTGACGCCGCTCGGCAGCATCCGCAGCACGTCTCTCAGAAGCGAGATCTGCGGCGAGCTGACATCATCAGCTTGCGTCAGAACAGTCTCGAGATCGTGGGCGGCGCGGAGTTGCATGGCCGCAGAGTGTGAGGGTTTCCTTCTTAGTTTTGGTTAAGCGATCCGTATAAAAACGGGTTGGCTTGAACAGGTTTATGGCGTCGCCATGCGACGGCCGCCAATTGTCATTAACAGAGTATCAACGACGACTTCGACGCGCCGCTATTTCTCGTTTTGGGGCACGCGGCATTGCATGGTGCAATGAACGCCGGTCTTCAAATAGGTGATCTCGGTTTTGCCATCGAACGGCGTCAGCGCCGATTTCAGCAATTTGGTGCCGAAGCCGGCCTCGCCTACCTGCTCCACCACCGGCCCCTCGGTCTCGTCCCAGATCACATTGAGGCGGTCGTCCGACAACGTCCACGACACCTGCAAGAAACCGCGCGCCGAAGAAAACGCGCCGTATTTACCGGCGTTGGTAGCGAGCTCGTGGAATATCAGCGCCAGCGACACCGCCAATTTCGCCGGAAGAAACAGGGAATCGCCGTTGAGGTTGAAGCGGACATGGCCATAGGGCCCGAGCTCGGAGAGCAGCAAATCCCTGATGTCGCAGCCCGAGCCGTCAACCCGCCCGATCAGATCGTCGGTCGCCGACAGCGCACGCAGCCGGTGGTCGACGCTGCTCCAGACCCTCGGCTCCTTGTCGAGCACCTGGTGCATTACTGCGTGGATGACGGATAACTGGTTCTTCAGCCGGTGCTGAAGTTCACCAACGATCAGCTTGCGGTATTCCTCTTCCTCGATCAGGCGTCTGGAAATCTGCCGCTGCTGGGTCGCGATCGAGCGGTAGTGCTCGATCCCCCAGATCGTGAAGCCGCAGGCCATCCAGAAAATGACGAGCAGCGCGATTCGCGCGGAATCGGCAGACGCATCGCCGAAATTGACGGAGACGCCGAGCGTGCCGCCGACGAGCGCGGTCAAGACCCCGATCCGCAGGCCCCCGACCGCGGTCGCAAAAAACACAGCAGGAATGTAAGGCGTAAAGAACACGTCGGGCCGGATCAAGGAAAGGCCCCACCGCGCCAGCGTCGAGAACCCCAGGCAAAGCGCGCCAAATCCGACGCCAAGCAGCGGTGTCGGCTCTGCGATCCCCTGCCAGCCGTGCCGGAATTGGTCGATCAGTCGCTTCATACGCTACATCAGCCCGATCAGCCGATCCAAATTAAGGCCGCCAATAATGCAAAAAATAGGCGTTTCCCGCTACGGTGCATAATTGGCCCATGGGTCCGTCTTGAGCTCGTCGGAAATATCGGTTCCAATATGACGGTTCCCGCCCGCCAGGCAAATTTCAAGTGCATCGTATAAGGAATAACGACATGGGACGGCTCAACGGCAAGGTCGCGGTCATCACGGGTGCCACCAGCGGCATCGGCCTGCGCACGGCGGAAATTTTTGTCGACGAGGGCGCGAAGATCGTCATCGCCGGCCGCCGGGTGGCTGAAGGCGAGGCGCTGGCGAAGAAGCTTGGCGCCAATTGCATCTTCCGCCAGACAGACGTCACCGAGGAAGACCAGATGCGCGCGCTGATCGCGCTCGCGGTGGAAAAGTTTGGCAGGATCGATTGCCTGTTCAATAATGCCGGCGGCCCGGCGCAGACCGGCGGCATCGAGGGCCTCGAGGTCGGCCGCTTCGATGCCGCGATGGCGACCCTGGTGCGCAGCGTGATGCTCGGCATGAAGCACGCCGCGCCCTATATGCGCAAACAAGGCTCCGGCAGCATCATCAACAATGGCAGCATCGCGGGGCGGCTTGCCGGCTTCTCGTCCTCGATGGTCTATGGCGCGGCGAAAGCCGCGGTGATCCATCTCACCAAATGCACGGCGATGGAGCTTGGTGAGTCCGGCATCCGTGTCAATTCGATCTCGCCGGGCGCGATCGCAACCGGCATCATCGGCAAGGCATTGGGGCTGGCGACGGATGCAGCGGAGAAGACAGACGCGATGATGCGCGAGGTCTACAAGACCGCACAGCCGATCCAGCGTGCTGGCGTGCCCGACGATATCGCGCATGCCGCGGTATTTCTGGCGAGCGACGAGTCCAGCTTCATCAACGGCCACGATCTCGTGGTCGATGGCGCCATCACCGGCGGGCGCAACTGGAGCCAGCAGCAGCAAGGCTATGTCGCGCTGCGCAAGGCGTTCGACCAGCATACGTGATAGGCTCGTCATTGCGAGCCAACGGGTCGCGCGAACGCGCGCCCGATGACAGGCTCCGCGAAGCAATCCAGAGCCACCCGGGAAGCTGGATTGCTGCGGAGCTCACGCTCCTCGCAATGACGGAAGCGGTAATGGAGGAGCCTTATGTTCGCTGCATCGTTCGTCTCGCCGTCGCGTCTCGACACCCGCCCGCTGCTGATGGCTGTGATCGGCGGCCTCGCCTGCGCCTTCGCCATCGGCAAGACGCTGCCGCTGATGATGGGCGCGGTCTCCACCGCAATCGAGCCGCTCTGCGCCACCGCCGAGCCCGCGGGCTCGAAGCTCGATGTCGTCGAGCCGATCGGCTCCTACGCGCTGCCGAACGTGCCGGGCAAGCGCGTCACCATCGTGCGGGTGTTCTATGGCCCCGGCGGCTTCACCCGTCCGCACCGCCACGCGGGTTCGGTCACCGCCACTATCACCAAAGGCGAAATCCGCTCGCAGCTTGGCGGCGGTCCGGTCGAGACCTTCAAGGTCGGGCAGTCGTTCTTCGAGCCGCCGGGCTCGACGCATATCGTGTCGGCCAATGCCAGCGCAACCGAGCCCGCAGAATTGATCGCGGTGTTCGTCGCCGATGAAGGCGCGCAGCTGACGACGTTTTTGGAGTGAACCGACTCCTTTCGTCATGCGCGGGCTTGACCCGCGCATCCATCAATAAAGAGCTCTTTTGAAGAGCGATGGATTGCCGGGTCAAGCCCGGCAATGACGCCGGAGGCCTCAAGCCGCCTTCACGACCACCCGCAACCCGTCGCGCGGCTTTGGGATCGGCCACATCTGCCAGTCCGGCCGATATCCCGGCGGCAACGACACCTCGAGATTTTGCAGGAAGTGCCGCGCGAAAGTCTTTGACTGCATATAGGCGAAGTGCAGGCCGAGGCACATATGCGCGCCGCCGCCGAACGGCACCCAGGCATAGCGATGGCGGTTGCGCTCCGCTTCCTTGGTGAAGCGCATCGGGTCGAATGTATCGGGCTCGGGCCAGATCTCCGGCATGTGGTGGGTGAACAGCGGATTGATGCCGATCAGAATGCCGGCGGGCAGCGCAAAGCCCTTGAAGGTGAAGTCGCGCACTGCCCGCCGCGGCATCGAGGGCACCGGCGGCTTGATCCGCAGCGCTTCCTTGAACGCCATCTCCGACAGCGGCATGGCTTCGAGATTGTCAAAATTGGTCGGCGCATCCGCCGCAAGGCCGAGCGCGAACACTTCCGCGCGCAGCTTGCGCTGCCATTCGGGGTGAGCGGCGAGTGCACCGATGAAGGAGGTGAGCGACGAGGTCAGCGTGTCATGCGCCGCCATCATCAAGAAGCTCATGTGGTCGATGATGTCCTGGGTCGACAGCAGCGCGCCGTCCTCATGGGTGGCGCGGCAAAGCTGCGAGAACAAATCTTCGCCGTCGTCCTTGGCGCGGCGGATCGGTATCTGTTCGGAGAAATAGGTCACGATGCGTTTGCGGCCGGCCACGCCGCGGCCCATCTGGGTACCGGGCAGGGGCTTGCGGATCGGCGCCACGGCGGCGGCCACCATGTCGATGAACGCGCGCGTGATTTCGTCGACCTCGGGCCCGATATCGGCGCCAAGGAAAGAAGTCGCGGCGAGGTCGAGCGTGAGCTGCTTCATGGCGGGATAAAGCAGCATCTCGCCGGGCTTTGTCTTCCATTGCGCGACCCGCGCGGCGATACCTTTGTCGAGATCGGAAAGATAGGACTTCATCGGCCCGGACTTGAAGGCGACCGAGAGTGCGCGCCGGTGCAGCCGGTGCTCGTCGAAATCGAGCAGCATCAGCCCGCGCGGGAACAGGCGCCCGAGGATCGAGCCCCATCCATGGGTCGAGGAAAACAGTTTCGCCTGGTCGAACAGCACGAGCTCGTTGGCCTCAGGGCCGAGCAAGGAGATGCTGGTTTCGCCGAACATATGGGTGCGATAGACTAGGCCGTATCGCGCGGCGTTCTTCTCGATGAATCCCTTGGGGTCGGCCAGCACCTGCAGGGTCTTGCCGATGATCGGCCAGCCTTCGTCGCCCGGAATATGCGTCAGCGAATTGCGCTTCGGCGGGGTGAAGCTGAACGCGGGAGTGGCCACACTCTGCATCGACATGGCAGGCGCTCCTTTTGGACGCGAAGCGAGGGTCCGATATCTGATAAATAGCCCGTTGCCGGGCAACTCGCAAAGGCTGCCGCTTGTGTCCGGCAAAATTGCGCCAATCCGGCGAAAGCGACAAAACCGCGCTTTGTGCTAGATTGGGAAAAATAACATAAAACAGGGAGGATTGAACGTGCAGGGAATGATCAGGGGATTTCTGGCTGCGTTGGTGCTGGCGGTTTGCGTGTCAGGCGCGGAAGCGCAGACGAAGCCGACCGTCACCAGCCTTGGACCCAACTACCCCAAGACCGAAATGTTCATCGGCAACAGCTTCTTCTACTACAACAACGGCATGCCGAGCGAGGTCAGCTTGCTCGAAAAAGCCGCCGATCCCGAGCACAAGAACGAATACCGCACCACCATGGTGACGATCGGCGGCTCCGGCTTCGACTGGCACGACGTCGAGAGCTATTTCCGTCCCAATGCCATCGGCAGCTATGAGTTCGACGACCAAAACAATGTCGTCTTCCAGAATCGCGACAAGATCTATGACGCCGCGGTCATGATGGATTGCAGCCAGTGCCCGATCCATCCGAAATTGAAGTCGGTCTTCACCGAATATGCCAAGAAGGATGCGGACATCGTCCGCTCCCACGGCGCGACGCCGATCTTCTTCATGTCGTGGGCCTATTCCGACAAGCCCGAGATGACCGCACAACTCGCCGAGGCCTATACGGTGGCCGGCAATGCCAATAATGCGCTGGTGATCCCGGCCGGCCTCGCTTTCGCACGGGCGCGGCAAAAGCAGCCTGAGCTCAATCTCTACCAGCCCGACAAGCGCCATCCGACATTGCCGGGCACCTATCTCGCCGCCTGCACGACCTTCGCTGCGCTGACCGGACGCTCACCGGTCGGCAATTCCTATCATGCGGGGCTCGACGAGCCGACGGCGAAATTCCTGCAGGAGATCGCCTGGGAAACCGTGCAGGATTATTACGGGAAATGATTTGAGCGGGCGAAGAGGCGGCACTGGAGCCGCCCCTTTCGTTCACACCTTGCTCTTCAGCTTCGCCGCTTCCTTCTGCAGGTCGGGCGCATTCGCCGTCGCGATCGGGACGCGGCCCGGGCCAGTGTCCGCGAGCGCGGCGGCCGCCTTCTCGTTGCCCTTGATCTTGGCCATCACCGCTTCGCCGGCGCGCTCGAAAATGGCGCGGTTCTCGATCACGAACTTCTGCGACTTGCGCATGCTGTCCACATAGCCGTTGATCTCCGGCACCACATAGCGCGCCACCAGGTCCCAGCTCCGCCGCGTCGCTTCGATGTTGGCCCAGTCGTGCGCGAAACCGATGATGGCGCCGACGCCGCCCGACAGCTTCATCACGTTCTTGATCAGCTTCACGAGGTCGTCGGGTGTCCCGATGGCGGAGGCCGCGCCGTCGACGAAAGCGGTCTGGTCAACGGCCTCGTCGGGCGATTTGAACGCAGTGAGGCCCGGCCGCATCAAGGTGCCGACATTATATTCATTGTGCCAGCGCATCAGCCCTTCACGGGCTTCGCGCCGCGCCTGTTCGCGGGTCTCGGCGATGTGCCAGGAGAGCAGCACGCGCCAGTTGGAGCGGCTCACCGTGGTGCCGGACTTCTTGGCGGCGTCCTCGGCGAACTCCCATTGCTGCGCGAGCGACATCAAGCCCTTCGTCGACATCGAGCCGAGCGATATGATGCCGATGCCGTATTTGCCGGCGAGCGTCATGCCGGACGGCGAGATCATCGAGGCCACGACGCACGGCAGCTCTTCCTGCAGGGGCAGGATCTGCAGCGCCGCGTCCTGCATGGTGAACCAGTCGCTCTTTGCGGTGACGCGCTCGCCGTTGAACAGACGGCGGATCACCGCGATCGCCTCGTCCTGGCGGTCGCGCTGAGTCATCGGGTCGATGCCGAGCGTGTGTGCGTCGGAGGCGAGCGCGCCGGGGCCGGAGCCGAAGATGGCGCGGCCGCCGGTCATGTGGTCGAGCTGCACCATGCGCTGTGCGACATTGAAGGGATGGTGATAGGGCAGCGAGATCACGCCGGTGCCGAGCCTGATGCGCTTGGTGCGCTCGCCGGCCGCCGCCAGGAACATCTCGGGCGAGGCGATCATTTCCCAGCCGCTCGAATGATGCTCGCCGCACCAGAACTCGTCATAGCCGAGCTCGTCGAGCTGCTGCACGAAATCGAGGTCGCGGCGGAATTGCAACGTCGGATGCTCGCCGATCGGATGATGCGGGGCGAGGAAGGCTCCGAATTTGAGGCGCGCCATGACGTTCCCTGTGCCGTTATTGCTGCGTCATTGGTAAGCTAGCTGTGCCCCGGTTTCAACGTGCCTGCCAGCGGAGCGGCAATGCATTTTCCCGCGCGGCTGCAAGTGGCGCGCGGCGTAGCGACTAGACGCATATTTCCGAGTGGATGGGCTACATTCGGGCGTGGAATCCGGGTCCGTTTTGCAAGCCATTTCGCATCGAACTCGGCCAAAATCGCTGTTGTCTGGGCGCTCATTCCGTCTAAAAGGCGGGTCGCTGCCGGGGTGTCCTGCCGGCGTTCCCGTCCTGACAAATCGTCGGTTTTCGAGGCCCTTATGAACCTGGCGCTTTCAGCCGCTTCCCTCAAGCTTGCCAATCCGCGCAAGCAGAAGCTGATGGAGGAGATCGAGGCGAGCCTCGACGACGCCGAGCGCTGGCGCAAGTTCAACGCGGCCTATCATGAGGACGACCTCAAATTCATGCGTTTCCTGATCCCGCCGGGCAAGCGGGTACTAGAACTCGGCTGCGGCACCGGCGATCTGCTTGCCGCGCTGCAGCCATCCTACGGCGTGGGCATCGATTTCGGCGCGCAGACGCTCGCGCGGGCGCGGGAGCGCCATCCCGGGCTGACCTTTGTATTGGGCGATGTCGAGGAGCCGGCGACGCTGGAGGGAATCGAAGGTCCGTTCGACTATATCGTCATCGCCGACACTATCGGCATGTTCGAGGACATCGACGGCACGCTGCACCTGATCCACAAGTTCTGCGCACCTTCGACCCGCATCGTCATTTCCTACTATTCGCATCTGTGGGAGCCGGTGCTGAAGACGGCGGAAGCCGTCGGACTGCGCCGCAAGCAGCCGAAGGTCAACTTCATCGCCACCACCGACTTCCTCAATCTGATGGACCTCGCCGATTTCGAGGTGATCAGCCGCGAGCAGCGCCAGCTGTTGCCGCAGCGCTGGTTCGGGCTTGGGCCGTTCATCAACCGCTTCATCGCGCCGTTGCCGGGAATCCGGAAACTCTGCCTGCGCGCCTATCTGGTCGGCCGCCCGGTGCGGCTGTTTCCGGAACGCAAGTTCTCCGCCAGCATCCTCATTCCCTGCCGCAACGAGCGCGGCAATATCGAGAACGCCGTTAAGCGCATGCCGCGGTTCGGCAGTGCGCAGGAGATCCTGTTCGTCGAAGGCAATTCAAGCGACGGCACCTTCGAGGAATGCGAGCGCGTCCGCGACGCCTACAAGGGCCAATGGGACATCACGGTGCTGAAGCAGGACGGCAAGGGCAAGGGCGACGCCGTGCGCAAGGGCTTTGCCGCTGCGAAAAACGACGTGCTGATGATCCTCGATGCGGATTTGACCATGCCGCCGGAGGCGCTGCCGAAATATCACGCCGTGATCGAGAGCGGGAAGGCCGACTTCGTCAACGGCACGCGGCTGATCTATCCGATGGAAAACGAGGCGATGCGCCCGCTCAATTTCATCGCCAACCGCTTCTTCGCCTACATGTTCTCCTATCTGGTCAACACCCGCCTGACCGATACCTTGTGCGGCACCAAGGTCTTGATGCGCAAGGACTACGAGGCGCTGGCGAGGGAGCGCAGCTATTTCGGCAATTTCGATCCGTTCGGCGATTTCGATCTGATCTTCGGTGCCGCGAAGCAGAATTTGAAGATCATCGAGACCCCGATCCACTACAAGGCCCGCACTTTTGGCGAGACCCAGATCTCGCGTTTCCGCGACGGCTGGCTGTTGTTGAAGATGGTGTGGTTCGCCTACCGCAAGCTGAAGGCGATTTGAGTTTCCTCGTCATTGCGAGCGAAGCGAAGCAATCCATGGCGCCGCGCAGTGGAAGGATGGATTGCTTCGTCGCTTCGCTCCTCGCAATGACGGAACCTTTACCTCCGAGGTAATCGCGGAGATGACGGCGATCCCCCAATATTCGGTGCAATGGAATTCGAGTCAGGACTCTTCCCATGCACCAGCTGGTTTCAGCCAATCTCGAGACATCGCGCCGCTGGTGGGTGCTCGCGATCGTGGTCGCCGCGCAATTCATGTTCGGCGTCGACGCCTTCGTGGTCAATGTCGCGATCCCCACCATTGCGGCCGAGCTACACGCCTCTACGGCCGAGATCGAATCTGTCATCGCGATCTATCTCATCGCCTATGCGACGCTGATCGTGACCGGGGGAAGGCTCGGCGACATTTACGGCACCAAGGGCGTGTTTCTCGCCGGCGTGCTTGGCTTCACGCTGACCTCGCTCTGGTGCGCCTTGGCGCAGTCCGGGCCTGAGTTGATCGTCGCGCGGCTGGCACAGGGCGCGACCGCGGCGCTGATGGTGCCGCAGGTGCTGGCGACGCTGCACCTGTTGTTTTCCGATTCCGCGCGGAGCCTCGCCTTCGCCATTTACGGCATCATTCTGGGGCTTGCCGGCGCCGCCGGCTTCGCGCTCGGCGGCATCCTGGTGACGCTCGATCTCGGAGGCGTCGGCTGGCGCGCGGTGTTCTTTGTCAACGTACCGTTCGGCGTCCTCATCATGGCGGCCGCGATCAGGATCATGCCGACGGTGCCGCGCCGGGCCGGCACAAGGCTCGACGTCTCAGGCGCGATCGTACTGTTCCTCGGCCTGTTGTGCCTGATCGGGCCGCTGTTGTTCGGTCACGATTTTCATTGGTCGCCACTGGTATGGCTCGTCATGGCGACCGGCGTTGCGATCATTGCGGCTTTCCCCAAGCTCGAACGCGTGGTCGAGCGCAAGGGCGGCATGCCGCTGATCGACCTCACATTGCTGTCGGACAGGGCCTTCATGCGCGGGCTGGTCGCGGCATTTTTCTTCTTCTTCGCCAATCTGTCATTCTACCTGGTCATGACCATGTACATGCAGACGTCGCTGCAGATTCCCCCGATCAAGGCCGGCCTCGTCTTCGTGCCGTTGGCGCTCACCTTCGTCGCCGCATCGCGGCTCAGCGGCGTCCGCGCCAAGCACCGCGGCACGCTGGTCTTGATCGAAGGCTGCGCGATCCAGATCGCAGGTCTTGCGGCGCTCGCGCTGGCGATCGAATTCACGCAGGCGCCATCTGCGCTGATGCTCGCGCTGATATTGATGATCTTCGGCTACGGCCAGGGGTTGGTAATGGCGCCACTGTCGGGCGCAGTCTTGTCAAGCGTGAAGCCGGCGAGCGCCGGCTCCGGCTCCGGCATGTACGGCACCACGGCCCAGATCGCCAATGCCGCCGGCGTCGCTGCCATCGGAGCGGTATTCTTTGCGATCGAAACCACGCGCTCCCCGCAACAAGCAATATTCGTCGCGATTGCGCTGTTTATGCTCTCGATTATTACCAGCGCCGCATTGCTGTCATGGATGCGTCGCGCGACTGCCTGAAGTTTGAGCGCATCACGCGCGCGTTAACCGTTGCGAAGACCGTTGCAAATCGGCGTCAATCGTAACGTTTCGCTGGGGATTGACAGCGCACGGCCTTTTTATTTCGCAGTGCAGCAACTATCTTGGCATGCTGGGGTTCACGAATCTCTCGTGATGGAGTTGCCGGTGTCGCTTGCTGACAATGTCGATTTCTTAAGACGCTTGCCGAAGCTCGACCGTTTGCCCGAGCTTGGCCGCGGCGCGCGTCCGGAGGTCGCAGGTCGCCTGGTTGAGGTCCGCGATTTCGGATCGAACCCGGGCAATCTGCGCATGTTCACCTTTGTGCCGCAGCAGCTGCAGTCTTCACGCGCACTCGTCGTCGTCCTGCATGGGTGCGGCCAGACCGCGGCCGGCTACAATCATGGCGCCGGCTGGTCGACGCTGGCGAAGCACTACGGCTTTGCCTTGCTGATGCCGGAGCAGGTGGGTTCGAACAACGCCAATCGCTGCTTCAACTGGTTCAATCCGGAAGATACCGCGCGCGAGCACGGCGAAGCGGCATCGATCCGGCAGATGATTGCGCGCATGGTCGGGGATCATCACATCGATCAGCACCGCATCTTCGTCACCGGGCTCTCCGCCGGCGGCGCGATGACGTCGGTGATGCTCGCGACCTATCCGGAGGTGTTTTCGGCCGGCGCCATCATCGCCGGGCTGCCCTACGGCGTGGCCAATGATGTGCGTGAGGCGCTGACCATCATGCGCGCCACGCCGGTCCGCACGCCGCGCAGGCTCGGCGATCTCGTGCGCAAGGCGTCGCATCACAAGGGGCCGTGGCCGAGGCTTTCGGTGTGGCACGGCAGCGTCGATGGCATGGTCGCGCCCGCCAACGCCCGTGAGATCGTCAAGCAGTGGCTCGACGTGCATCATCTGCCGCAGGCGCCGATGTCGGAAGGCATGGTCGACGGCCATCCGCGCCGGGTCTGGTGGAATGCGGACGGCGAGACGATCGTCGAATCCTACACCATCACCAACATGGCCCATGGTACGCCGCTCGGCATCGCCGACAACGAGCAGCGCTACGGCGCTACTGGCGCATTCATGATCGAGGCGGGGATTTCTTCCCCCTATCACATCGCGAAGTTCTTCGGCCTGACCGAATGGATTCGTCAGCCAAAGCCGGCGCCAAAGGTGGCCGCGGCGGAATCGCCGAGCGCTAAACTGATCCCGATGGTGTCCCCGCTGCAGGAGCCGGCTCCGGGGACGATGCCGGACCTTTCGAAAGTGCTGTGGCCGCTGGCGCCGCCACCGCCGCGTCCCGAGCGAGGCAAACGCGAGCGGCGGCGCCGCGGCATCGACGTCGGCGCCATGATCAGTCGCGCGCTCACCGCCGCGGGGTTGAGGAAGTAAGCAAGCGAGCTATCCTGCCGTCGCGGCGATCACCTCGATCGGCGTGACCGTGACGTTGCCGTCTGCCGCGACCTCGCGGGTCTTGGCCTGATAGGCCTTGAAGAAATCGCGCGACTGCAGCGTCTTGACGGCCGCGTCATCGGCGGCACCGGCAAGGTGAAAATAGCTGGCATCATCGCGGTTCTTCATGACGCGGTAGCTGATCCGGCCTTTCAGCTCCGGATCGCCGTCGAGCGCGGCGACGAAGCGGCCCACCTCGCGATGCCAAGCCTCCGTGGTGCGTTGGCGAACTGATACCTGATCATCGAGTATTTCATCAGGTCCTCCCTTACGCGGCTGATGGCGGTGCTTCGCCCCGAAACGCTGCGGCGTGATTGCTTGCGAACTGTTCGAACGAGGTCGGCCGCCGTCCAAGCAGCCGCTCGCTGTCCGGCCAGACTTTGGCTTCGATGCCCTTGCGCCGTTCGGAAAACAGTTCGAACAGGCCGTCGGCGAGGAACGGCGGCATGCCGGCGGCGAGTTGCGCTTTCCGCGCGTCCTCCGGCTGAACATTGATATAGCGGATGGGCTTTCCGATCGCGGCCGAAAGCTTGGCGGCGACCTCCGCCATGGTGAGCGCCTCCGGACCGGTCAGCGAATAGACTCTGTTCTCGTGCCCGGATTCCGTGAGCGTCTTGGCCGCGATCTCGGCGATGTCGCCGATGTCGATCGAGGCGATCCGCGCATCCTCCATCGGCAGCAACAGCGCGCCCTTGGCCATGATGTTGGGCACCTGGCGGAAATAGACCGTCATGAACTCGCCGGGACGCAGATGCGTCCAGGCCATCCCCGAGGCCTCCAGCCGCTTCTCGATCTCGCCATGCATGCGCGCGAAGCGGAACGATGAATCGAGGTTTGGCGCGATGCCGGAAAGCTTGACGACGTGCTTCACGCCGGCGCTACGGGCGGCTTCGATGAAGTTCGACTGCACTTCGAGCATGTCCGGTGTCGCCGACGAAATCAGGATGGCGCGGTCGATGCCGCGCAGCGCGGGCGCGAGAGTCTCGGGGCGCGCCATGTCGCCCTGGACGATTTCAACACGGGGCAGTGCGGCGATCGGCCCGGCCTTCGCCGGATCGCGCGCCAGCGCGCGGGCGGCAATGCCCCTTTGCGAGAGCAGGCGCAGCAGCGCCCTGCCATGCTGTCCGGTCGCGCCCGTCACCAGGATCATGTCCGCCTCCCTGCATCGTTGTTCGCGTGCTGGGATCAATCTGGCGCCGCCACGGGCGATCGCGCAAGTATGGACAAAAATGATAGTATGGACTTTCTTGCCCCGGCCCTTAGGCTGGACCGGTTTTTTCACGAGGTCACGACATGGTGAAAGCGAGCGCAAGCGGCGCCTGTCCGGTGGCCGCGTTCCAGAAACTGATCAGCGGCAAATACAAGCTCCGGATCGTCTGGGACTTGAAAGATGGGCCGCGCCGCTATGGCGAGATCAGGACCGGGCTTTTGCGCGGGCTCGGCGGCAGCGCCGAGATCGCGCCGCGCGTGCTGAGCCGGGAATTGAAGGCGCTGACCGAAAGCGGCCTGATCGACCGCAAGGATTACGGCGTCGTGCCTCCCAAGGTCGAATATCGCCTGACCCGCAAGGGCAAGAGCTTTGTGCCCGTCATCGCCGTGATCCGCGACTGGGGCCATCGGCACCTGGTTGCCGATGTCGAGACGATGATGGCGGCGGAATAGCCGCGGGTAGCGCGTCGAACTCGGTTCACCTCGCCCCGCTTGCGGGGAGAGGTCGACGCGCAAAGCGCGTCGGGTGAGGGGGACTCTCCGCGAGTCCAGCTCTCACCATTTTCGCGGAAACAACCTCTCACCCCAACCCTCTCCCCGTAAGAACGGGGAGAGGGGGAGGAGACGGATCGCCGAGATGGAGAGAATTACAGCTCGCCGGTGATGAACGGATTGGTCATCCGCTCCTGGCCGATGCTTGAGCCCGCGCCATGGCCGCAGATGAAGCCGACATCGTCGCCGAGCGGCAGCAGCTTTTCGATGATCGATTTGATCAGCGTCTCATGGCTGCCGCCGGGCAGGTCGGTGCGGCCGACCGAGCCGTTAAACAGGACGTCGCCGACATGGGCGAAGCGAAGCTGCTTGTTGAAGAACACCACGCTGCCCGGCGAATGGCCGGGGCAGTGCAGGATGTCGAAGGTGAGATCGCCGATTCCGACCTGCTCGCCCTCCTCGAGATAGCGGTCGGAGGTGAAGTTGCGCACGCCGGTCATGCCGAAGCGCGCGCCGCTCTCGACCACATGTTCGAGCATATGGCTGTCTGCCTTGTGCGGCCCCTCGATCGGCACCTTCAGCGCGTCGCGCAGCTCGGCGGCGCCGCCGACATGGTCGATATGGCCATGGGTCAGCCAGATCTTCTCGACGGTTACCCCGGCCTGCTTGATCGCCTCCAGAATCTTCGGCAGGTCGCCACCGGGGTCGATCACCACGGCCTTCTTGCTCGGCTCGTGCCAGAGGATGGTGCAATTCTGCTCGAACAGCGTCACCGGCACGATCATCGCGCCGGCCTTCGCCGGGGTTTCGGCCTCTTGAGTGTTTTCTTGCATGCTTTCCTGGGTCATGCGGGCACTTTGCCGATTTTTAGGGGCCGGCCAAGTGAAAGATTCGGCAGTGGCCCCCACGAAATCGGCTAGGATATGGCGATGGAATCGCCCCTTCGCCAGATCAGCCTGGTTCCCCCGCAGGACCGCCGCCAGTCCGAGACGGCGCTGGCGGTCGCGCGCGGCACCGCGCGGCTGCTCCGTTCGCTCGGCTTTACCTCGGTCGCCGAATTGCCGCTGCCATCCGGCCGCCGCGCCGACCTTGTGGCGCTGAACGAGCGCGGCGAGATCTGGATTGTCGAGATCAAATCCTCGGTCGAGGATTTGCGCGCCGACCACAAATGGGAGGATTATCGCGCCCATTGCGACCGGCTGTTCTTTGCCTTCACCCAGGACTTGCCGCACGAAATCTTTCCGAAAGACACCGGCCTGATCGTCGCCGACGCCTATGGCGCGCATATGCTCTGCGACGCGCCGGAGCATCGCCTGCCGGCGCCGACGCGCAAATTGATGACGGTGCGATTTGGGATGGCGGCAGCGCTGCGGATCAATCGGTTGGTCGATCCGCAGGGTCACGGGGAGCTGTAGGACTAAGGCTCGCTCACCGCATCGTCCGTCCAGGAAGGCGCGACGCGCCGGGCATGGCGCATCGGTTGATGACCGGAGCACGTCAAACTAGATCGTTAAGAACTGAGTTAGGTTACGCGCCTTCCGTGCAATTGCCGGCCGTTCCCGCGTTAAGGCTCTCTTAACCAGTTGGCAGCAATTGGCGCCGCTCAGCGCGGCGCGCGCTTGGCCAGGATCCGCTGCAGGGTGCGGCGATGCATGTTGAGCCGCCGCGCGGTCTCGGAGACGTTGCGGTTGCACATCTCGTAGATGCGCTGGATGTGCTCCCAGCGCACCCGGTCCGCCGACATCGGATTCTGCGGCAGCTCGGACTTTTCAGTGCCGGTCGCAAGCAGCGCCGCGACGACATCGTCCGCATCGGCCGGCTTTGCGAGATAATCGACCGCACCCATCTTCACCGCGGTGACGGCCGTGGCGATATTGCCATAGCCGGTCAGCACGATGGCGCGCGCGTCGGGCCGCTTGCGCTTCAGCGCGGAAACGACATCGAGCCCGTTGCCATCGCCGAGCCGCAAATCAACCACGGCGAAGGCCGGCGCGGCCTTGCCGATCTGCGCCAATCCGTCGGAGACGGTGTCGCAGGACGTCACATCGAAGCCGCGCGTTTCCATGGCGCGCGCAAGCCGCTCCAGGAAGGGCTTGTCGTCCTCTACGATCAGGAGGGAGCGGTCGGTCTGCTCGGCCAGTTCGGTGGTTGCGGTCAAGGTTTTGGGTCCCGGTTGCGTCTATCCAGCATATGGGTGGTCCGAGCAGGCTGCCAAGGCCACCAAACGTTGTATGCGGTTAAGGCGTTGGGCCAACATGGCTTTCGCCCTCCTCGAAGCGGGCACGGGGCCACGCGATCTGTACCACCGCACCGTGGTCGGGAAATATGCGATTGGTAAACGACACTTTCGCCCCGGTGCGCTCCAAAAGCGTGCGCGCGATGAACACGCCGAGCCCGAGTCCGGCGTGTTCGCTCGGCGTGTCATCCGGTCCGCGGCGCCGCGACAGATAGGGCTCGCCGATGCGCTTCAAGATGTCGGGTGCGAAGCCCGGACCATCGTCGGACACCATGATTTCAACGGTTTCGTTGTTCCACCAGGCATTCACCTCGACCTCGCCCCGCGCGAAGTCGACCGCATTCTCCAGGATGTTGCCGACGCCATAGAGGATCGCGGGATTGCGCGAGCCGACCGGCTCGCGGCTCCCCGCGACCGCGATCCTGACCTTGATCGCGACGCCGAAATCACGATGCGGCGCCACCGTCTCCTCGATCAGGGTCGAGAGCTTCATGCGGTCAAATGGCGCACCCGTCGACGACAACTGGGTGATCTTGGACAAAATGTCGCGGCAGCGCTGCGCCTGCTCGCGCAGGGTCTTGATGTCGCCGGCAACCTGGGAGTCGGCCTGCGGTTTGTCGGCCAGGGTCTTCTCGAGCTCGCGCGATACCAGCACGATGGTCGAGAGCGGCGTGCCGAGTTCGTGCGCGGCCGCCGCGGCAAGTCCATCGAGCTGGGTCAGATGCTGCTCGCGCGCCAACACCAGCTCGGTGGCGGCAAGCGCGTCGGCGAGCTGGCGCGCCTCCTCGGTGACCTGGAAGGCATACAGGCTGGTGACGCCGATCGCGAGCACGATCGAGAACCAGACCCCGATCAGGTAGATCGGCGGCAGGATCAGAGGCTCATCGCCGTCCCATGGCAGCGGCTGGTGGAAGAACACCAGCAACGTGGCACAAGCGACCGCGAGAAGCCCGAGCGTGATGGTCAGCCGCACCGGCAGCGCGGTTGCCGAGATCAGGACCGGCGCCAGGAACAGGAAGGAGAACGGGTTCTCCAGTCCGCCCGTCAGATACAGCAAAGCGGCGAGCTCGATGATGTTGAGGGCCAGAAGGCCCGCGGCGTGCCGCGGCTCGAGCCGCTGCATCGGATTGAACGCGATCTGCAGCGTCAGATTGAGCAGCGCCGACAGGCTGACGATGACGAGGCAGGGGACGATCGGAACGTCGAATTCAAAGCCCTGTGCCACCACGAAAATGGCCGCGAGCTGGCCCAGCGCCGCAAGCCAGCGCAGCCGCAGGATGGTGTCCAGCCGGACATGGCGCCGCGGATGGAGGAAGTCGGAAGCAGCCGCGATGTCGGTCATGATTTCAAAGTCTAGGGCATGATCCGGAAAAGTGGATGCCGGTTTTCCGAAGAGATCATGCCTCCATCAAAGATGAGGTGGCCCGCCGATCACAAATTGCCGCCGACGCGACCAGCGGAGGTTGCGTTGGCCGATGTAATGGCTCAATGAACGCCCCGCATGACCCATAATGACGCAAGCGGAGGTTCGCGCGCCGCGGCGGATCCGGCAGGACCCGCCGCGATCGAGGCCGTGCGCCTGGTCAAGCAGTACAAGAAGACCCGCGCGGTCGACGATATCTCGTTTCAGATCGCGCGTGGCAGCATCACCGGGCTGCTGGGTGGCAACGGCGCCGGCAAGACCACGACGATCGCGATGATCATGGGACTGGTGCTGCCGACCTCGGGCCGCGTCTCGGTGCTCGGCCATCCGATGCCCGAGGGCAGTGCGCACGTTCTCGGGCGCATGAATTTCGAGAGCCCCTATGTCGACATGCCGATGCGGCTCACGGTGCGGCAGAACCTGACCATCTTCGGCCGCCTCTATGCGGTCGAGCACTTGAGCGAGCGCATCAAGGAGCTCGCTTCCGATCTCGACCTCCATGATTTTCTCGACCGTGCCAACGGCAAGCTGTCGGCCGGGCAGAAGACCCGCGTCGCGCTGGCGAAAGCGCTGATCAACCAGCCGGAGCTGCTGCTGCTCGACGAGCCCACCGCCTCGCTCGACCCGGACACCGCGGACTGGGTGCGGGAGCATCTGGAGACTTATCGCAAGACCCACGATGCCACCATCCTGCTCGCCTCGCACAACATGTTCGAGGTCGAGCGGCTCTGCGACCGCGTGATCATCTTGAAGCGCGGCCGCATCGAGGAGGATGACAGCCCCGATCGTATCATGGCCCGCTACAGCCGCGCCAATCTCGAGGAGGTGTTCCTCGATGTCGCGCGCGGCCGTGTGCAGGAGGCCGTATCATGAGCGAGCTCGCAGTCCACCGCGGCATCTCGCTGCAGCGCATCGGCGCGATGATCCTGCGCTACTGGTATCTCCTGCGTTCCTCCTGGCCGCGGCTGCTGGAGCTGATGTACTGGCCGATCCTCCAGGTCATCACCTGGGGTTTCCTGCAGACCTATATCGCGCAGAATGCCGGGTTCTTCGCGCGCGCGGGCGGCACGCTGATTGGCGCCGTCATCCTGTGGGACATCCTGTTCCGCGGCCAGCTCGGCTTCTCCATCTCGTTCCTGGAGGAGATGTGGGCGCGCAACCTCGGCAACCTGATGATGAGCCCGCTGAAGCCGATCGAGTTCCTGCTCGCGCTGATGGCGATGAGCCTCATCCGGCTCGCGATCGGCGTGATTCCGATGACGGCGCTCGCCTATTATTTCTTTCACTTCAATTTCTACGGCCTCGGCCTGCCGGCGATCGCCTTCTTCTGCAACCTGATCTTCACGAGTTGGGCGGTCGGCATCTTCGTCTCGGGGCTCGTGCTGCGTAACGGGCTCGGCGCAGAGAGTATCGTCTGGACGCTGATGTTCGCGCTGATGCCGCTTGCCTGCGTCTACTATCCGGTCAAGGTGCTGCCGCTCTGGCTGCAGCATGTGTCCTGGTGCCTGCCACCGACCTACGTCTTCGAGGGGCTGCGGGCGCTGCTGACCGATCACGTCTTCCGCGCCGACCTGATGCTCGGGGCGCTGCTGATCAACGCGCTGCTGCTGGTGGCGTCGTTTGCGGCATTCATTGCCCTTTTGAACAGCGCCCGCCGTCACGGATCACTGCTCGGGGGCGGTGAATAAGTCACTTTCCCGTGGATTCACGGGCTGTTCGGTTGGGTAGGAGCGTGGATATACCGATCTATGCATTGACGCATTATTTTGCATTGTCCAGTATGCTGCGGCGCAAAACAGGGGTTTGTGATCAAATGCCGATTGGTGAGTTTGGCAACGCACCGCCGCTGGCGGCCGAAGGCAGTCCGGCACTGACGACGCCGATGTACTGGATGTACGAGATGGCGCAGGCCTCGCTCAATCCGGCGCGGGCGGTGACGGATGCCACCAAAATCCTGTTTCAGAATCCGCTCAATCCCTGGACCCATACCGAGTTCGGCAAGTCGATCGCGGCGGCCTGCGAATTGTTCGAGCGCACCACGCGCCGCTACGGCAAGCCGGAATGGGGCCTGCACGAGACCGAGGTCAACGGCATCCGCGCGCCGATCGAAATCAAGAGCGTGTGGGAAAAGCCGTTCTGCCGCCTGCTGCATTTCGACCGCAAGCTGACGCGCCCGCTGCGCAGCCCGCAGCCGCGTGTGCTGATCGTGGCGCCGATGTCGGGCCATTACGCGACGCTGCTGCGCGGCACCGTCGAGGCCTTCCTGCCGACCCACGAAGTCTACATCACCGATTGGGCGGACGCGCGCATGGTGCCGCTGGCCGAAGGCCGCTTCGATCTCGACGACTATATCGATTACGTCATCGAGATGCTGCATGCGCTGGGCGGCAACATGCATATCATCGCCGTGTGCCAGCCGTCGGTACCGGTGCTGGCCGCGGTCTCCATCATGGAAGCGAACCGCGATCCCTTTGTGCCGCTGTCGATGACCTTGATGGGTGGGCCGATCGATACAAGGCGCAATCCGACCGCAGTCAACAATCTCGCTGAAGAGCGCGGCATCGAATGGTTCCGCAACAACGTCATCACCAAGGTGCCGTTCCCGCATCCTGGCGTGATGCGCGACGTCTATCCGGGCTTTTTGCAGCTCAACGGCTTCATTTCGATGAATCTCGACCGGCACATGAACGCCCACAAGCAGCTGTTTGCCAATCTGGTGAAGGGCGACGGCGATCTCGTCGACAAGCACCGGGTGTTTTACGATGAATATCTGGCGGTGATGGACCTCGCCGCCGAGTATTACCTGCAGACCGTCGAGACCGTGTTCATCAAACACGCGTTGCCGAAGGGCGAGATGACGCATCGTGGCCGGCCGGTCGATCCATCCAGGATCATGCGCGTGGCGCTGATGACGGTGGAAGGCGAGAACGACGACATTTCCGGTCTCGGCCAGACCGAAGCGACCCATGGACTCTGCACGTCGATCCCCAATCATCGCCGTGTTCACTACATGCAGAAGGGTGTCGGACACTACGGCGTGTTCAACGGTTCCCGTTTCAAGTCGGAAATCGTGCCGCGCATCAACGATTTCATGATGTCGTCGGCGAATCCAAAGTCATTGCTCGCACTCGCTGCTGAGTAATCGACGACTCATCGCGTTCATGTACGAACTCGTCGCGCAAACATCGCGGGGCATGCGAATCAGGGGTTTGGTTAAGTCACTGAATCCTCGTTAAGAATGTCCGATTCTGGGCTTGCTGAAGGAGTGAGTATTAACTCAACCCTTGAGCGGCCTCCGGGGGCGGGTTCCCGGCGAAAAATTTCGCCTGCAGGCCCATCCGGTAGGGTCTGGTAAAGGGCCAGCCCCTGTATATTGGGCAAATGATTTGTTTTTGCGCCGAGCGATTTCCCTGGCGGCGGATATGGCAGAATCCGGGCGAACTACTCCTCCCCGGACTGACAGATATGGCCACCCGCGCGCTCCTGTATCGGCGCCCTGCCGAACCCTCGACTCTTCTGGTCAAGCATGGGTCGCAAGTCTTTGCGATCAGGCTTCGCCGGCACAGACGCGCGCGCCGCTACACCCTGCGAATCCATCCGACCGACCGCGAAGCCATCCTCACCATGCCTCCGCGCGGCACGCTTCCCGAAGCGCGCGAGTTCGCACAGCTTCATGGCGGCTGGATCGCCGCGCGTCTCGGGCGTCTGCCGAAGGCGGCTCCGTTCCAGCCCGGCACCGTGGTGCCGCTGCGCGGCGTGCCCCACCGGATCGTGCATCGCTCCGGCGAGCGCGGCACGGTGTGGACGGAGACGCGGGACTCCGGCGACAAGGTCATCTGCGTCGCCGGCGATTATGATTTCATCGATCGCCGCGTGCATGATTTCCTCAAGCGCGAGGCGCGCCGCGAGTTGCATAAGTCGGCGACGGAATACGCGCAAGCGCTTGGCGTGCGCGTCAAGCGGCTCTCGATCCGCGACCAGTCGAGCCGGTGGGGTTCCTGCACTTCGGCAGGGTCGCTGTCGTTCTCCTGGCGCCTGATCCTGGCCCCGCCCTTCGTGCTCGATTATCTCGCCGCGCATGAGGTCGCCCATCTCGTCGAGATGAACCACTCGCCGCGCTTCTGGCGGGTGGTGGGGCGCGTCTGTCCCTCGGTCGAGCGCGCCAAGAAGTGGCTCGACACCTACGGCAACGATTTGCATCGGTACGGGATCGAGGATTAGCCACCGCTTTCGTCCCGGCGAAAGCCGGCATAACGCCGGGGTGGACCTTCGTCACTGCGAGAAGCGAAGCGACGAAGCGATCCAGAGCGACGCGCGAGACTCTGGATTGCTTCGCTTCGCTCGCAATGACGTGGTGCTCGCCCAGCCTACCTGTTCCCGCCAAACAACCGGTCCATCAGCCAGCCATCCAAGCCTGCCGCTGGCTCCGGTCGCGCCGCCCCTCGCGGTTGACGCATACCTGCACCTGCCTGCACCGGCGTAGGCGGTGTCGGCGCGGTGATCTGCGAAGCGATCTGCGCGAGCGTGGGTCCCGTCAGCTGCGAATTCGGCAGCGCCGCCACCGGCACGCCCTGATGCGCCGCGCGCATGAAGCGGGTCCATACCTCCACCGGCAGTCCGCCGCCGGTCGCTTTCTTGGTCGGAGAATTGTCGTCATTGCCGAGCCAGACGCCGGTCACGAGATTGGCGGTGTAGCCGATGAACCAGGCGTCGCGGAAATCCTGGCTGGTGCCGGTCTTGCCGGCGGCCGGCCAGCCCGGGATATCCGCCTTCTTCGCGGTGCCGGAGATCAGCGTCTGCTCCATCATGGTGTCCATCATCGCGACACTGCGCGGCTCGATCACCTGGTTCGGCTCTTCGGGCTGGCGGGTGTAGATCACCTTGCCCTCGAGCGTCTTAATCCGGGTCACCACATGCGGGGACACGCTGAGGCCGCCATTTGCGAAGGGTGCGTAGGCGCCGACCAGCTCCAGCGTTGATACTTCCGAGGTGCCGAGCGCGATCGAGGCATTGGGCTCGAGCTTGGAGGAAATGCCGAGCCGGTGCGCGGTGCGCACCACGTTCTTCGGTCCGACTTCGAGCCCGAGCCGCACCGCGACCGTGTTGAGCGACATGGCGAGCGCCTGGGTCAGCGTCACCGGCCCGAAATATTCATGGGTGTAGTTCTCGGGCTTCCAGCCCTTCACGTCGAGCGGCGCGTCCTGGCGGATGGTTTCCGGCGTTAGCCCGGCCTCGATAGCGGTGAGATAGACGAATGGCTTGAACGCCGAGCCCGGCTGGCGTTTCGCGGTGACCGCGCGGTTAAACTGGCTCTCGCCATAGTTCCGCCCGCCGACCATGGCGCGCACCGAGCCGTCGGGGCTCATTGCGACCAGCGCGCCCTGGCTGACATTGAACTTCACGCTCTTGGCCGCGAGCTCGTCGATGATCGCGGCCTCCGCCACGCTCTGCAGCCTGGGATCGATGGTGGTTTCGACCACGACGCTCTGCTCGATCTGGCCGATCAGGTCGTCGAGCACCTCGCCGATCCAGTCGGCGACATAGTTGACGGTGCCGGCGCCGGCCGGCTTCACCGAGATCGCGGGGTGTGCGCTCGAGGCCTGCGCCTGGGCCTCGGTGATGAATTTTGCTTCCGCCATTGCAGCGAGCACGGTTTTTGCGCGTGCCTCCGCACCCTCCGGGTTGCGGTTTGGCGCGAGCCGCGAGGGCGATTTGACGAGGCCCGCCAGCATCGCGGCTTCCGCCAGCGTCACGTTCTTCGCCGACTTGCCGAAATAACGCTGCGCGGCGGCCTCGACGCCATAGGCACCGGAGCCGAAATAGACGCGGTTGAGATAGAGTTCTAGGAGTTCGGCCTTGGAGTGCTTGCGCTCCAGCCAGAGCGCGAGTTCGGCCTCCTGAAGCTTTCGCGCGAACGTGCGCTCCTGGGTCAGGAACAGGTTTTTCGCAAGCTGCTGGGTCAGGGTCGAGCCGCCCTGCGACACGCCCCGATGCAGCACGTTCGCCACCGCCGCGCGGAGGATGCCCCAGGGGTCGACGCCGTAATGCGAATAGAAGCGGCGGTCCTCGATCGCGATGAACGCCTTTGGCAGGTAGGGCGGCAAGTCCTTCAGCGAGACATTGGCGCCGGCCATTTCGCCGCGCTGGGCGAGCACGCTGCCGTCAGTGCCGACAATCTCGATGGTCGGCGGGCGCTTGGGGATTTCCAGCGACTGGATCGGAGGCAGATGCGCGCCGGCCCAGACCACGGCGCCGACAACCGCAATGACGGCCCATAGGCCGAGCACCGCGCCCCAATAGATCAGACGTCCGAGACTGAAGCGTGAGGGCGGTCTGGCCCGGCGGCTGCTGCCGCTTCGGGAGGGGCGCGGCTTGCGCTCCACCGGCGGCTCCACGTCGTCATCGTCGTCATCGTCGAATTTGCGTTTGGAAGCCTTCTTCGGCTTGTCTTCGCCGGCGGCCGGAATGCGGTCTTTGGGGTCGAGGCGCAGATCGGCGAGAGTCGCCGCAAGCCCGAAGCGCGGCTCCTTGCGTCCGCCACTTTTTTTCCGTCCCCACGCCATCCGCGATACGCCGCCCACATCACTTCGCGCGAACGCTACGCCGCAGGGTTTAAGGGCCGGTTACGGAGAGGTTAATTCGTGATTAGGGGGTAGGGCAGTGGCCTGATTCCTGGTTGAGCATGATCTTTTCAGAAAACCGGTTCCCACTTTTCTGGATCGTGCTCTAAGGAATGGCGACAATCGAGATTTTTGGGGAGCGCCGCATGGGCCATATCGATCCGACCAAGGAGGTTTTCGCACAATTTCGGGAGAGCGACCGGCCAGGCCCGATCCACATGCTCAATCTGGTGCGGCTGCGTGCAGAGGCGGCCTATCCCGATGGCCGCAAGGCAACCGGCGCGGAAGCCTATGCGGCCTATGGCCGCGAGAGCGGGCCGGTGTTCGAACGCCTCGGCGGCCGGATCGTGTGGCAGGGCCGCTTCGAATTGATGCTGATCGGCCCCGAGGCCGAGCGCTGGGACCACTGCTTCATCGCCGAGTATCCGAGCGTGGCCGCCTTCGTCGAAATGATCCGCGACCCCGTCTATCGCGAAGCGGTGAAGCATCGCCAGGCCGCGGTCGAGGACTCACGGCTGATCCGGCATGCCGTGCTGCCGGTCGGCAAGACGTTCGGGGAGATTCCGAAGTAGTGCTCTCCGCTCGTCATGCGCGGGCTTGACCCGCGCATCCATCAGAAACGAGTTTCTTTTCGCGATGGATTGCCGGGTCAAGCCCGGCAATGACGAGCAAAACAAATCGGCGGCCCGAAGACCGCCGATGGTTTCGTGAGACGTTGCTGCGCTTAACCCGCCGCGCCGGTGTCCTCGAGGATGGGGCCGAACAGCTCCCAGCGCTCGCCGTTGAACTTCATCATCTGCAACTGCTTGTTGACGCGGTAGTCGTCGGGCGTGGTGTTGATCTTGATGCCTGGCAGCGCAATGTCGGTTACGACGTCCTTCAGCGAGGTCGCCTGCTTCATGACGTTCTCTCGCGTCAGGTTGTCGCCGCACTGCTTCAGCACGTGGATCAGGAGCTGCGTGGTCGCGTAGCCGTAGGTATTGAAGTTCGAATCCTTGTCGCCGTCCGGATAGTACTTCGCCATGAACTCGAAATACTTCTTCATGCCCGGATCGTCCTTCCAGGTCGGATCAAGCGGATCCTTGCCGTAGTTGACGCTGATCACGCCCTTGGAGGCATCGAGCCCTGCCGGCTTCATGACGGCGCCGACCGAGGTGGCGTTGATGTCGACGATCTGCACCGGATGCCAGTTGAGCTCGGCGATCTTTTTGATCGCCTGCGCCGCCTGCTTCGGCGTCGTGGCCGAGAAGAACAGGTCGGTGCCGGCGTCCTTGATCTTGAGGATCTGCGAGTCGACGGTCGGATCGGAGACCTCGTAGGAGGCTTCCGCGACGATCATGCTGGCCGCCTTGTCGCCGAGGCCTGCCTTGATGCCGTTGAGGTAGTCCTTACCCAGATCGTCGTTCTGATAGAGGATGCCGATCTTGGCCTGCGGATGATTCTTGATGATGTACTGGCCGTAGATGCGGCCTTCGACGAAGTAGTTCGGGTTGAAGCCCATCGTCCACGGAAAATTCTTCGGGTCGGTGAACCTCGAAGCGCCGGTCGCCGCGAACAGCTGCGGCACCTTCTTGGAGTTGAGATATTTCTGCACGGCGGCGTTCGACGGCGTGCCGAGGAGCTGGAAGGTCAAGAGCACCTCGTCGCTCTCGACCAGCTTGCGCACCTGCTCGACGGCCTTTGGCGGCGAGTAGGCGTCGTCATACTGGACCAGGGTGATCTTGCGGCCGTTCACGCCGCCCTGATCGTTGATCATCTTGATAAAGGCGGCCTGGGTCTTGCCGATGGTGGCGTAGGCGGAGGCCGGTCCGCTAAATGGGTTGGTCTGGCCGATCTTGATCTCGGTATCGGTCGCGCCGGTGTCGTACTTCTTCTGCGCGAAGGCCGAATTCGCCGACAGCGCCAGCGCGAGCGCCGCGGCGCCGGCAAAATGGAGAAAACCGTTCCTCATATTGGTGCGTTCCTCATGTGTGGGGATTGTCCGGATGGTCTTTAAGTAGCCATCGCTGGGCGCGGAGTGTGGAGGAAGCCATCCCGCAATGCAAGATGACGCGGTTCGGAAAGGTGAACCAACCTTAGGCTAAACAAAGCAAAATCAATGCGATCGCGGCGGGTGCGGCCTGTACGAACAGGATCTTCCGGCTGACGCTGATGGCGCCATAGACGCCGGCCGCGATCACGCAGAGCAGGAAGAACACTTTGATCTGGAACGCGAAGCCGGGGACGGTTTGAACCAGCCCCCAGATCAGGCCGGCGGCGAGGAAGCCATTATAAAGACCCTGGTTGGCGGCCAGCACCGCGGAATCCGCGGCCTTTTCCTGCGTGAGGCCAAATGCCTTCAGGCCCGCCGGCTTGGTCCAGAGAAACATCTCCAGGATCAGGAAATAGACGTGCAGCGCGGCGACCAGCGCCACCAGGATATTTGCGACCAGACCCATGCCGACCCCCGGTTTCGGGTGGATGCTAGCATGCGTGGGCGAGAGAGTGCGACGGTCTTGCGCTGCCTTCCGGGGTCGAAGATGACCATGTCCGGAAACCGCGAGACAGAGATGCCTCGAAGGACCATGTTGCAGCCATGGATATGGACCGCCTTGCCTGTTACCGCGCGATCTCGACCCGCGATGCCCGCTTCGACGGACGCCTGTTCGTCGGCGTAAAGACCACCGGCGTCTATTGCCGGCCGATCTGTCCGGCGCGCACGCCGAAATTCGAGAACGTCTCGTTCTTCGCGTCTGCTCCAGCCGCGCAGGAAGCAGGCTTTCGTCCGTGTCTGCGCTGCCGCCCCGAGATTTCGCCGGAGCTTGCGTTCTGGCGCGGCACCTCCAACACGGTGTCGCGGGCGTTGGCGCTGATCGAGGCCGGCGGCCTCGATGCCGACGACGTCGAGGGTCTCGCCGACCGGCTTGGCGTTGGCGCGCGGCAGTTGCGGCGGCTGTTCCGCCAGCATGTCGGTGCCTCTCCAATCGCGGTAGCGCAAACGCGGCGCGTGCTGCTGGCCAAGCAGCTCATTCACGAGACTTCGTTGCCGATGGCGGAAGTGGCGCTCGCCTCCGGCTTCGGCAGCGTCCGCCGCTTCAATGAAACCTTTCGCGATCTGTTCGGCCGTGCGCCGGCGACGCTGCGCCGAACCAGAGACAAGCCGCGGCGCGAGGCGGACGCGCTGTCGGTGCGTCTTTCCTATCGGCCGCCCTATGACTGGGACGCGATGCTGACGTTCCTTGGCGCGCGTGCGATCCCAGGCGTCGAGCTGGTTTCGCGCGGCAGCTACAAGCGCAGCATCGCTTTCGGCAAGCACAGCGGCGTCGTCACGGTGACGCCGGCCGACAAGAGCCGTGTCGATGTCACCGTGCGTTTCCCCGACATGGCGGCGCTGCCGTCGATCATCGCGCGGGTGCGGCGAGTGTTCGATCTCGCCGCCGATCCCGACCAGATCGGCGCCCATCTTGCGCAGGACTCGACATTGGCGCCGCTGGTCGCAACGCGGCCGGGACTGCGCGTGCCGGGCGCCTGGGACGGCTTTGAGCTGGCGATGCGCGCGATCTGCGGCCAGCAGATCACCGTGCCGGCGGCGACGAAGTTGCTTGGCAGGCTGGTGCAGGTGCATGGCACGCCGTTGTCAGCTTCGATCCGAGATGACGATGGGCTCAGTCATGTATTCCCCTCGCCTAAGGCGATCGCATCCGTCGATCCCGCTGGCTTCGCCATGCCCGGCGCGCGGGCGAGGGCGCTGATCGCGCTGGCGGAGGCGATCTCGGCCGATCCCATGATCTTCAGCCGTGGCGCGAGTCTCGATCAGGCGATCGCCAAATTGCGCGCCCTCCCAGGCATCGGCGAATGGACCGCGCAATACATCGCCATGCGCGAATTGCGCGAGCCCGACGCTTTTCCCGCCGCCGATGTCGGATTGCTCCGCGCCATGGCGGATGCAAGCGGCCGCCGGCCATCGCCGGAGGAGCTGCTCGCGTGTGCGGAAGCCTGGCGGCCATGGCGCGCCTATGCGGCGCTGCATCTGTGGGCCGCGGGCGCAGCGGCATCCGGACAGGTTCAGGACAAGGCCGATGCCCGCGAAGCCGCCTGAAACATTTGCGGTCGATCGGCTGGAAACGCCGATTGGGCCGGCGCTGGTCGTCACCGACGGCGACGGCGCGCTGCGTGCGTTCGACTGGGAGGATCATGCCGCGCGGATCAGGGAACTGCTGCGGCTGCAATATGGTGCAGCGGATTTGAAGGCGTCGCGTGCGCCAAAGGCGATCAGGTCGGCCCTCGCTGATTATTTCAACGGCGATCTCGATGCGCTGAAGTCGATCGAATGGCGCATCGCCGGCACGCCGTTCCAGCGCAAAGTCTGGAACGCGCTGCCGAAGATTCCGGCTGGCCAAACCATGACCTATGGCGCGCTGGCGGCAAAACTCGGCTCGCCAAACGCCATGCGCGCGGTCGGGCACGCCAATGGCTCGAACCCGATCAGCGTCGTCATTCCCTGTCATCGCCTGATCGCGGCCAATGGCTCGCTGGTGAAATATGGCAGCGGGCTCGCGCGCAAGCGCTGGCTGCTCACCCACGAGGGCGTCGCACTATAGCGTTTTCAAGCGAAGTGGACCCCGGTTCGCGTGAAGAAAACGCGTCAAAACAAAAAGCGGCCGCGAGCCTGAACCGTCAGGTCCGCAAACCGCCAGACGATTTTCCCGGGCGCCGCTAGGGTTTCCATCACCTCAAGATGGAGACGACAACATGACCAACGAAGAAATCCAGGACTTTGTCACGCGCTTTGCGGCGGCCTGGGCGGCGCGCGACGGCAACGCCTTTCTTGAGCTCTGGCATGCCGACGGCACGCTGACCACGCCGCTGGTAGACCGCCCGGTCAAGGGCACCGAGCTGGCCAGGCTGATGGAGGTGCAGACCGCGGCGGCGCCGGATTTTGTCTGGCAGCTGCTCGACTGGACCTCGCGCGGCAATGTGGTGATCATCGAATGGCAGACCACGCGCAATGTGAATGGTGCGCGCTTCTCCTGGCGCGGCGTCGACAAGTTCCGGCTTCGTGACGGCAAGATCGCGGAAGAGGTGGTCTATAGCGATACCGCGCCGCTGCGCGCCTTCCGTTCCGGCGAGAAGCTGGAGCCGATTACCAAGTTTTAGCGGTGGTCTCTCTTCTCCCTCTCCCCGCTCTTGCGCGGAGAGGGGCTACTTCCGCAAACACGGTGACAGAGAGATTCGCGGTGAGTCCCCCTCACCCGGATCGCATCTGCGATGCGATCCGATCTCTCCCCGCAGGCGGGGCGAGGTGAAGAAGGCTAAGCCGCAGGCTTCGCCACCGCTTCGTCCGTGGCGAGCAAATGCAGCAGCGCGCTCTTGATCGCGGCCTGGCGGGTCGGCGCGTTGATCTGCGCGCCGAGCAGGTCGGTGACATAGAATACGTCACGCGCGCGTTCGCCGAAGGTCGCAACATGGGCGGAGGCGATGTTGAGGTTCAGCTTCGAGAGCGCGGTGGTCAGCTGATACAGCAGGCCGGGCCGGTCGAGGCCGGACACCTCGATCACGGTGTAGAGCTCCGACCACTGGTTGTTGATGATGACTTCCGGTTCCACGACGAAGGGCCGAAGCTTGCCGCGGCCGGCGGCGCGGCGGGCGACGGCTTCCGGCAGCCGCAGCTTGCCTTCCAGCACGTCCTCGATCATCTCACCGATACGGGTCGCCCTGCGGCCTTCGTCCTCATCGCGGTCGTATTCCCGCGAAATCGCGATGGTGTCGAGCGCGCGGCCGTCGGTGGTGGTGTAGATCTGGGCGTCGACGATGTTGGCGCCGGCCGATGCGCAGGCGCCGGCGATGATCGACAGCAGCCAGGGATGGTCCATTGCGAGGATCGTCAGCTCGGTGACGCCGCGCGCCTCGTCGAAGCCGACATTGATCGCGAGCTTGTGGCCGGCCTCTTCGCTTGATCGCATGAACCTGGCGTGGCGGATCTTGCGCGGCAGCTCGACCTTGAGCCAGTAGGCCGGATAGTGCCGGCCGATATAGGCGTTGATCTCGGCTTCCGGCCATTCGGTGAAGGCTCCGCGGAATTCCGCCTGCGCCGCGGCGATGCGACGGGCGCGGTTCACTTCCGAGAAGCCGCCGGTCAGCACCGGCTCGGTCTCGTAATAAAGCGTGCGCAACAGCTGCGCCTTCCAGCCGTTCCACACCCCTGGGCCGACGCCACGGATATCGGCGGTGGTGAGGATCGTGAGCAGCTTCATCTGCTCGACCGATTGCACCACGCCGGCAAAGTTCTCGATGGTGCGGCGGTCGGAGAGGTCGCGCGACTGCGCCACCGTCGACATGGTCAGATGCTCTTCGATCAGCCACGCCACAAGCTCGGTATCGCTGGAGGAGAAGCCGAGCCGCGGGCAGAGCCGCCGCGCCACCTTGGCGCCGGCGATCGAATGATCCTCGGGCCGGCCCTTGGCGATGTCGTGCAGCAGCACGGCGATATAGATCACCGGGCGGTGCTCGGGGCGGATCTTGCGCATCAGGTCGCTCGCCAGCAGCAGCTCTTCATTGCCGCCGCGCTCAATGTCCTGCAGGAAGCCGATGCAGCGGATCAGATGCTCGTCCACCGTGTAGTGGTGGTACATGTTGAACTGCATCATCGACACGATCTTGCCGAAGGCGCGGATGAAATGGCCGAGCACGCCGGTCTCGTTCATCCGCCGCAGCACGGTTTCGGCGTCGTTGGAGGTCAGGATCTCCATGAACAGCCGGTTGGCCTCGGGATTGTCGCGCAAGCTGCTGTCGATCAGCTTCAGCGAACGCGTCACCGTGCGCATCGCGTCGGGGTGGAAGGCAAGGTTGTTCTTCTGCGCGAGCCGGAAGATCCGGATCAGATTGACCGGGTCGTGCTTGAACACGTCGGGCGCGGCGAGATTGATGCGGTTGTTGTCGACGATGAAATCGTCGCTGTCGGGCACCCGCCGCCGCGACGTGCCGGGCCTCAAGCGCGCCATCATCCGGCTCAGCACCGGCGCGGGCTTGGCCTGCTGGTCCTCCAGCTTGGCGCAGAGGATCGCGGTGAGATCGCCGACGTCCTTTGCCACCAGGAAGTAATGCTTCATGAAACGTTCGACGTCCTGCATGCCGGGATGGCTGGTATAGCCGAGCCGGATCGCGATCTCGCGCTGCAGGTCGAAGGACAGGCGCTCTTCCGCGCGGCCCGCGAAGAAATGCAGGTTGCAGCGGACCGACCAGAGGAAATCGGCGCAGCGGCGGAAGATGCGGTATTCCTGCGCGTCGAATACGCCGCGCTCGAGCAGTTCGTCGGTCTCGCGCACGCGGTAGACGTATTTCGCGATCCAGAACAGCGTGTGCAGGTCGCGCAGCCCGCCCTTGCCGTCCTTCACATTGGGCTCGACCAGGTAGCGCGATTGCCCGGCGCGGCGATGCCGCTCCTCGCGTTCGGCGAGTTTGGCCGTGACGAACTCGGCCGCGGTGCCCTGCACGACTTCCCTGTCGAAGCGTTCGACCAGCTCGTCATAGAGCTGCTTGTCGCCCGTCAGAAACCGCGTCTCCAGGATCGCGGTACGGATGGTCATGTCGCCGCGCGCCTGCCGGATCGATTCGTCGACCGAGCGCGTGGCGTGGCCGACCTTCAAGCCCATGTCCCACAGGCAATAGAGAATGGCTTCGGCGACCTGCTCGCCCCAGGCGGTCTGCTTGTAGGGCAGGATGAACAAGAGATCGATGTCGGACTCCGGCGCCATCAGCCCGCGGCCATAGCCGCCGGTCGCGACCACAGCCATGCGCTCGGCGCCGGATGGAATCGGCGAGCGGTAGAGATGTCGCGTCGCCGCCGCAAACAGGATGCGGATGATCTCGTCCTGCACGAAGCAGAGCCGCTCGGCGCAACGCCGGCCGTGACGGTCCTTCAACAGGATCGCCTGCGCTGCTTCGCGCGCCGCCATCAGCTCCGCTTTGAGCAGCTGCGCCACGGATGAGCGGAACACGTCCTCGCGGCCGGCGTGCTTTTCCGCCAGCGCGTCGACCGCAGCCGCGATCCGCTGCGAATCGAAGCCGGTCTCGGCCTTGCTATCTGCCTCGTTATCAGCCGTGTTATCGGCCTTGGGCTCAGTCTGTGCGACGATGTGGTCCATCACCTAACCGGATATCGGACAGCGGCTGCGCTGTCACGGGACATTGTGGGGCGAACAGCGCGCCCATGCTGCTTTCGCGTCTCCTCGGGCAAAGCTGTTCTCGCGCGTCCCGTTCGCATGGGCGGATTTTCTCGTTGACCTCAATGTATAAGATATTGAAATAAAACGCGGTTTCAAGCAGGGCGGAAGCGAGGGGTATTCAAATGGGTAAAATAGCACGATGGGCATTGGCTGCGATCACGGCGGCTTTCATGATTTCGCCGGGGGCATTCGCCGCCGAGGCGCTGAAGGAAATCCACATCGACTGGGCGACCTACAATCCGGTCTCGATGGTGCTGAAGCAGAAGGGCCTGCTCGAAAAGGAATTCGCCAAGGATGGCATCAGCATCGTCTGGGTGCAATCGGCCGGCTCCAACAAGGCGCTGGAGTTCCTCAACGCGGGCGGAATCGATTTCGGCTCGACCGCGGGCTCGGCCGCGCTGGTCGCGAAGATCAACGGCAATCCGATCAAGTCGATCTATGTCTATTCGCGTCCCGAATGGACCGCGCTGGTGACGACCAGGGACTCGAAGATCGCTGATGTCGCCGACCTCAAGGGCAAGCGCGTCGCGGTGACCCGTGGCACCGATCCGCACATCTTCCTGGTGCGCGCGCTGCTCGGCGCGGGGCTTTCGGAAAAGGATATCACCCCGGTGCTGCTGCAGCATCCCGACGGCAAGACCGCGCTGATCCGCGGCGATGTCGATGCCTGGGCCGGGCTCGACCCGATGATGGCGCAGGCCGAGATCGAGGATGGCGCCAAGCTGTTCTATCGCAAGGCCGACGCCAACACCTGGGGCATCCTCAATGTGCGCGAGCAGTTCCTGAAGGATTATCCCGACATCGTCCGCCGCGTGCTGGCCACTTATGAAGAGGCGCGCAAATATTCGCTGGCAAATTACGACGAGCTGAAGAAGACCTTCATGGCGGTGACAAAGCTGCCGGAGAACGTGGTCGACAAGCAGCTCAAGGAGCGCACCGAGCTGACCCACAGCCGCATCGGCGCGCCGCAGCGGGAATCCATCCTCGCCGCCGGCGTCGCGTTGCAGCAGGCCGGCGTGATCGACGCCAAGGTCGATGTGAAGGCGGCACTGGATTCACTGATCGACGACCAGGTTCCGCTGCCGACGAATTAACACCACCGTCGTCCCGGGCAAGCGAAGCGCGACCCGGGACCCATAACCACCGATGTCAATTGTTGTAGTGAGCTGAGGCCACAGCGTGTTGCAACAACAACGGCTTGTAGTTATGGGTCCCGGCCTTCGCCGGGACGACAGCGGAGTGCCTTGCAATCCCCGGCGAGAAGCGTCTTGCTATGGCCATGACCGTCGAACTGCCCATCGAGCAAACGGCCCGCGTCGCGGCGCGGGCGCCATCATCGCGACTCGCGCGCTATGCGCGGCCGGCGCTCGGGCTGTTGCTGCCGGTTGGTGTTGCCGTGCTCTGGGAGCTGATCGTCTGGCTCGGCTATTCCAACGGCCGGCTGGTGCCGCCGCCGAGCCGCGTCTTCGCCACCATTGTCGAGCTGGCGCAGAGCGGCGAGCTCTCGCGCCATATCATCGCGACGCTGACCCGCGTCGGGCTCGGCTTCGGCTTCGGCATCATCGCCGGGACCGTCCTCGGGGCCATCTCCGGCTATTGGGTGCTGGCGCGGCGGCTGCTCGACCCGACCGTGCAGGCGCTGCGCGCGATTCCCTCGCTCGCCTGGGTGCCGCTGTTCGTGCTCTGGCTCGGCATTTTCGAAACCTCGAAGATCGTGCTGATCGCGGTCGGTGTGTTCTTCCCGGTCTATCTCGGCGTGATGGGCGCGATCCTCGCGGTCGACCGCAAGATCGTCGAAGTCGGGCGTGTCTTCCGCCTCTCCGGCCCCGCCATGATCCGCCGCATCCTCCTGCCCGCCGTGCTGCCGGCCTATGTCGTGGCCCTGCGGGTCGGTCTTGGCCTCGGATGGATGTTCGTGGTCGCGGCCGAACTGATCGGGGCGTCCGAAGGCTTGGGCTATCTCCTGCTCGATGGCCAACAACTCGGCAAGCCCGCGCAGATCATGGCGGCGATCGTGATCTTCGCCATCCTCGGCAAGCTCACCGACTGGCTGATCGAGATCGCGGCTTTGCCGTTCCTGCGCTGGCAGGACGCCTTTGGCAAACAGGACGGGGGCGCGTGATGCTGGCGCTCGATCGGGTCGGCAAGATTTATCCCAACGGCGTGCATGCGCTGGAGCGGTTTTCCGCCGCGATCAATCCCGGCGAGATCATCGCCATCATCGGGGGCTCCGGTTGCGGCAAGTCCACGCTGCTGCGCGCCATCGCCGGGCTCGACCGTGCGACCGCGGGCACGGTGACGCTCGACGACACCACGATCCTGGCGCCGCATGCCAAGATCGGCATCATCTTCCAGGAGCCGCGGCTGTTGCCCTGGCTCAGCGTCGCCGACAATATCGGCTTTGGCCTGTCCGACCTGCCCGCCAGCGCAAGGCGCGAGAAGGTCGCGGCCGCGCTGGCGCGCGTAGGCCTCGTCGACAAGGCCAATGCCTGGCCGCGCGAGCTTTCTGGCGGGCAGGCGCAGCGGGTGGCGATTGCCCGCGCGCTGGTGCCGCAGCCGGAAGTGCTCCTTTTGGACGAGCCGTTCTCGGCGCTCGATGCCTTCACCCGGCGCGACCTGCAGGATCATCTGCTCGACCTCTGGGCCGATACGCGGCCGACGCTGATCCTGGTGACCCACGATGTCGATGAGGCGGTGGTGCTGGCCGACCGCGTGCTGGTGATGCGGCCGCGGCCTGGCCGGCTGTTTGAGGAGATCAGAGTCAATCTGACACGGCCGCGCGACCGCGCCTCCGAGCTGTTCGAGCGCTTCAAGCGCCATGTCCTGACCGCGCTCGATCGCTCGCTCGACCGCAGCATCCCCGACCGCGATGCCAAATCGAGTGTCGGGGAATCGATGTGGTGGTGACACGGCCACAATTTCCCATTAAATCCGGCCTCGAAAAATAATCAGGGAGAAGAAAATGGACGCCGCCGAACTCCGCGCAATGCAGGCCCCGATCAAGGAACGCTACAAGCAGGACCCCGCGGCCGCGGTCATCACCCTGAAAGCCAAGGGCTCGATCGATACCGAGGGGCTGACCTGCAAGGTCGAGACCGGCCGGGCGCTGGCCGTTGCGGGACTGCATCCCGCGACCGGCGGTTCGGGGCTCGAGCTCTGCTCCGGCGACATGCTGCTGGAAGCGCTGGTCGCCTGCGCCGGCGTCACCTTGAAATCGGTCGCGACCGCGGTCGACGTGCCGCTGAAGAAGGGCCTGGTCTACGCCGAGGGCGATCTCGATTTTCGCGGCACGCTCGGCGTCGACAAGGAGGCACCGGTCGGCTTCGAGGAAATCCGCGTCCGCTTCGAGGTCGAGACCGACGCGCCGCAGGACAAGCTCGATCTCTTGCTGAAGCTCACCGAGCGTTATTGCGTGGTCTATCAGACCATCAAGAACGGCCCGAAGGTTTCGGTGAGCATGAAGCGAATCTAAAATTCGGTGTCGTCCCGGCCTGGTGCGCAATTCCGCACTGGGTAGGGACGACAGATGAGAAATGTCCCCCGACCTCACCTATTTCCTCTTGCTTGGCTTCCGCATGGCGGTGGCGGCGGCCTTCGTGGTCACGGCCTCCTTCATTGCCGAGCATTCGGGGCCCGCGATCGGCGCGCTGGTCGCGACGCTGCCGATTTCGGCGGGGCCGGCTTACGTCTTCCTCGCGCTCGACCATGACTCGGCCTTCGTCGCGCAGGGCGCGCTGACGAGCCTGCCGATCAACGCCGCGACGATCTCTCTGGGGCTGACCTACACGCTGCTGGCGCAACGCCACAATCTCCTGGTCAGCGTTGGTGCCGCGGTTGCGGTGTGGCTCGGCATCGCGGCGATCATCGCCTCGATGCAGTGGTCGGTGTGGGGCGGTCTTCTCATCAACGTGGTTGCGTTTGCGATCAGCACCCCGCTGATGCAGCGCTATCGTCACGCCAAGATGCCGCCGGTCGCGCGGCGCTGGTACGACGTGCCCCTGCGGGCATCGCTGGTGGCCACGCTCGTGCTGACTGTCGTCACCTTGTCGGGCCGGGTCGGCCCGAGCATCAGCGGCATCCTCGCCCTGTTTCCCGCGGTGTTCACCAGCATGATGCTGATCCTGCATCCGCGCATCGGCGGACCCGCAACAGCCGCGGTGCTCGCCAACAGCGCCTGGGGCCTGATAGGATTTGGCATGGCGATCGCGGTGCTGCATGTCGGCGCGCTGCATCTCGGCTCGGCGGCCGGCTTAAGCCTCGGGCTCGCGACCTGCGTGTGCTGGAACCTGATGCTGTGGTGGATCGGGCGGAGGCGGGCGGCGCTGGCGAAAACGTAGCGAAAACGTAGAAAACGTAGGGTGAGCAAAGGCGCGTTAGCGCCGTGCCCACCACTCTAAAGACTGGTGGGCACGCTTCGCTTTGCCCACCCTGCGATTCTGCCTCACTTCGGAAGCTTCGCCTTCAGCGCATACAGCGCCTCCAGCGCCTCGCGCGGCGACATCTCGTCTGGATGCAATGCCTTCACCGCTTCCAGCAGCCGTTCCGCTTCGCTCGGCGGCGCGGGGTCGGCGGCCGCGCGCGATGGGACAGCGAACAACGGCAAATCGTCGGCGAGCGCGCGGGCGGTCTGGCCACGGTCCTGCGCCTCGAGTTTCGCCAGCACCGCCTTCGCCCGCGCGATCACCGGCGGCGGGAGGCCTGCGAGCTTGGCGACCTGGATGCCATAGGAGCGGTCGGCCGAACCCGGCAGCACCTCGTGGAGGAACACCACGTCGCCCTGCCATTCCTTCACGCGCACCGTGGCGTTGAACATCCGCGGCAGCTTGGCGGAGAGCGCGGTCAGCTCGTGATAATGCGTGGCGAACAGCGTGCGGCAGCGGCTTGACTCATGCAGGTGCTCGATTGCGGCCCAAGCAATCGAGAGGCCGTCGAAGGTGGCGGTACCGCGGCCGATCTCGTCTAAAATGACCAGCGAGCGTTCGCTCGCCTGATTCAAAATCGCCGCCGTCTCGACCATCTCGACCATGAAAGTCGAGCGGCCGCGCGCGAGATCGTCCGCCGCACCGACGCGCGAGAACAGCCGGTCGACAATGCCGATCCGCGCGCGCGCCGCCGGCACGAACGAGCCGATCTGGGCCAAAAGCGCGATCAGCGCGTTCTGGCGCAGGAAAGTCGATTTGCCGGCCATATTCGGGCCGGTGATCAGCCAGAGCTGGCCGGATTTTTGTCCCGGGGCAGGAGAGAGATCGCAGGTGTTGGCGATGAAGGGCTGGCCCTCGCGCCGCAACGCCTGCTCGACCACCGGATGCCTTCCGGCTTCGATGGCAAAGCCGAGCGAGGCGTCGACTTCGGGCCGCACATAATTGTCGTCGACCGCGAGTTTCGCGAGGGAGGTCGCGACATCGAGCAGGGCAAAGGCATGGGCGGCGGCGCGCAGATCGTCGCTCGCCTCCAGCGCCTTGGCGCAGAGCCGCTCGAAGATTTCGAGCTCGAGATTGAGCGCGCGCTCGCCGGCATTGGCGATCTTGGCTTCGATCTCGCCAAGCTCGGCGGTCGTGAAGCGGACCTGTCCTGCCAGCGTCTGGCGGTGGATGAAGGTCGCGTTCAGCGGCGCCGACATCAGCTTGTCGCCATGCTGCGCCGTCACCTCGACGAAATAGCCGAGCACATTGTTGTGCCGGATCTTCAGGCCCTTGATGGAGGTCGCGTCGGCGTAGCGCGCCTGCATCGCGGCGACGACCAGCCGCGAGGCGTCGCGCAGGCTGCGCGCTTCGTCCAGCGCCTGCTCATAGCCCTCGCGCACAAAACCGCCGTCGCGCTTGATCAGCGGCAATTGCTCTGCCAGCGCCCGCGCATATTCCTGCGCCAGTTCCCGCGATGGCCGGCGCAGCGCCGCGACCACGGCAGCGACTTCCTGTGGCGGCTGCTCCAGCTCTTCCAGCCGCGCCAGCGCCTGGTCGGCGGCGAGGACGCCGTCGCGCAGCCCGGCGAGATCGCGCGGGCCACCGCGCCCGACTGAGAGCCGCGCCAGCGCACGCGACATGTCGGGCGCGCCGCACAGGATGGAGCGGATATCCTCGCGCGCCGCGCTGTCGGCGACGAATGCGCTCACCGCATCCAGCCTGCGTGCGATCTGCACGCTGTCCGTGAGCGGGGCGGCGAGGCGTTGTGCCAGAAGCCGCGACCCCGCAGGCGTGACCGTGCAGTCGATGGCGTCGAGCAGCGAGCCGCGCCGTTCGCCCGCCAGCGTGCGGGTCAGTTCGAGATTGGCGCGGGTGGCCGGATCGATCGCCATGGTCGAGCCGGTGGCTTCGCGCGCGGGCGGCGACAGCGGCGGGCGCTTGCCCACTTGGGTGCGGTCGATATAGGTGACGGCGGCGGCCGCAGCGGTTGCTTCCAGCCGCGACATCGCGGCGAGCCCGTCCATGGTCGCGACCGCGAAATAATCGCACAGCCGCCGCTCGGCGGTGGAACCGTCGAAAACGTCGCGAGTCAGCGGCGTCACCGCCGGCAATTCATTGAGCAGGGCCGAAAACTCGCTGTCGCTATAAAGCGCGTCGGTGACAACAGCCTCATTCGGATTGATGCGCGCCAAGGTCGCCTGCAGTTCGCTGCCGGCGCATTCCGTCACCATGAACTCGGAGGTCGAGATATCGATCCACGCCAGCCCGAAGCGGTCGCCGCCGGCCGAGGAGCGGGCGCGCGCGATCGCGAGCAGGTAATTGTTGGTGCGCGCATCGAGCAGCGTCTCCTCGGTGAGCGTGCCCGGCGTCACCAGCCGGATGACGGCGCGCTTCACCACGCTTTTGGAGCCGCGGGCCCGCGCCGCGGCCGGATCCTCGGTCTGCTCGCAGACCGCGACGCGATGGCCGGCGCCGATCAGGCGATGCAGATAGTCTTCGGACCGCTCGACCGGCACACCGCACATCGGGATGTCCATCCCCTGGTGCTTGCCGCGCTTGGTCAGCACGATGCCGAGCGTCTTCGAGGCGATCTCGGCATCCTCGAAGAACAGTTCGTAGAAATCGCCCATGCGGTAGAACAACAGCAGCCCGGGATGGGCGGCCTTTATTTCAAGGTACTGCTCCATCATCGGCGTGACGCGCGCGTTCGCTTCCGCCGGAGGCGTCGTTTCGGCGGGCGGCGTGGGCGGAACGGGCACGGGCTGCTGGATGGTCATGCGCGGCGCAAACTAACCAATTTCCCGGGCCGGTCCTATTCAATTGCGGCGGCGCGATACCGGTTTTCCACCCCTGCAAGGCAGCGCTGCCGGGCGAAACCGTCAATTGACGGGCCGATAGGCCCCTCCTACAACTCGCCATCAAATTCGAGCCATCTCAGGGAGAACGCCGATGGGTGATGTCTTTATTTGTGATGCCGTCCGAACCCCGATCGGCCGCTTTGGCGGATCGCTTGCCAAGGTGCGGGCCGACGACCTGGCCGCCGCTCCCATCAAGGCGCTGATGGCAAAGCACCCCAAGCTCGACTGGTCGTCGGTCGACGAAGTCTTTTTCGGCTGCGCCAACCAGGCCGGCGAGGACAACCGCAACGTCGCACGCATGGCGCTGCTGCTCGCAGGCCTGCCGGAGACGGTTCCCGGCCAAACCCTCAACCGGCTTTGTGCATCGGGTCTCGACGCGGTCGGCGCCGCAGGCCGGGCGATCCGCGCCGGCGAGATCGACTTTGCGATTGCCGGCGGCGTCGAGTCGATGACGCGGGCGCCGTTCGTGATGGGCAAGGCGACTGAGGCGTTCTCGCGCTCCGCCGACATCTACGACACCACCATCGGCTGGCGCTTCATCAATCCCCTGATGAAGGCGCAATATGGCGTCGACGCCATGCCGGAGACCGGCGAGAATGTCGCCGAGGAATTCCAGGTCTCGCGCGCCGACCAGGACGCGTTCGCGATCCGCTCGCAGCAGCGCGCGGGCGCGGCGATCGCGTCGGGGTATTTTGCGGAAGAAATTACGCCCATCACCATTCCCGGCGGCAAGGCCGGCCCCGTCATCGTCGACAAGGACGAGCATCCGCGCCCCGAGACCACGATGGAAGGCCTCGCCAAGCTGAAGCCGATCGTGCGCAATCCCGGCACGGTGACGGCGGGCAATGCATCCGGCGTCAATGACGGCGCCGCCGCGATGATCCTCGCTTCCGAAGCGGCGGTGAAGAAGCATGGCCTGACCCCGCGGGCGAAAATCCTCGGCCTCGCGTCGGCCGCGGTGCCGCCGCGCATCATGGGCATCGGCCCGGTGCCGGCGACGCGGAAGCTGATGGAGCGGCTGGGCCTGAAAATCTCCGATTTCGATTTGATCGAGCTCAATGAAGCCTTTGCGTCGCAGGGGATAGCCTGTCTGCGGCAGCTCGGCGTGAAAGACGATGCCGACTTCGTCAACCCGCATGGCGGGGCGATCGCGCTCGGCCATCCCCTTGGCATGAGCGGCGCGCGCCTTGCGATGACGGCGGTGCACGGCATGGAGAAGCGTGGGGGAAAACGCGCGCTCGCCACCATGTGCGTCGGCGTCGGTCAGGGCGTCGCGGTCGCGATCGAGAAGTTGAATTGACGCCCGCAAGGGCGTCATTGCGAGCGAAGCGAAGCAATCCAGAGCCCCGGAAAAACTGGATTGCTTCGTCGCTTCGCTCCCCGCCATGACGGAGCTAAAATAATGACCTTTCTTTACCCCACCAACAGCAACAAGGCGCACCCCCTGCCGCTGTCGCCGGGCTACAAGAGCTCGATCAAGCGCGCGCCGCAGCAGCCGCTGATCCCGATGCGCCATACGGTCTCCGAACTGACCGGACCTGTGTATGGCCACGAGACCGTGCGCGAGGGCGATGCCGATCTTACCACCCAGCACAAGGGCGAGCCGCTCGGCGAACGCATCATCGTGCACGGCCATGTGCTCAACGAGGACGGCCGCGGCGTGCCGAACACGCTGGTCGAGATCTGGCAGGCCAATGCCTGCGGTCGCTACATCCACGTCCGCGACCAGCATCCGGCGCCGCTCGATCCGAATTTCACCGGCGCCGGCCGCGCGCAGTCGGACGCGTCCGGCTACTACAAATTCGTCACTATCAAGCCCGGCGCCTATCCCTGGGGCAATCATCACAACGCCTGGCGGCCGGCGCACATTCATTTCTCGGTGTTCGGCCATTCCTTTGTCTCGCGCCTGGTGACGCAGATGTATTTCCCGGGCGATCCGCTGTTCGAGTTCGACCCGATCTTCAATTCGGTGCCGGACGCAATGGCGCGACAGCGCATGGTGTCGTCATTCGATCTGGAAAACACCCAGCCGGAATGGGCGCTGTGCTACCGCTTCAACATCGTGCTGCGCGGCAGGAACGCCACGCCCATGGAGAACAGTTAAGTGCAGGACAAGGGTATCACGCCGTCGCAGACCGTCGGCCCGTTCTTCAAATATGGCCTGACGCCGAACGGCCAGTACGACTGGAACGACGCATTCACCGGCAATCTCGTCACGCCGGACGCTTCCGGCGAACGCATCCGCGTCGAGGGGCGCGTGTTCGACGGCGACGGCGCGCCGGTGCCGGATGCCATGCTGGAGATTTGGCAGGCCGACAGCCAGGGCCGCTTCGCCGATCCGCAGGACAAGCGCGCGCTGCCGAATGCCAAATTCCGCGGATTCGGCCGCGTCGGCACCGATGCCAACGGCGCCTTTGCTTTCGACACGGTCAAGCCAGGCCCGGTGCCCGATCCCGACGGCGTGCCGCAGGCGCCGCATCTCTTGCTCGCCGTATTCGCGCGCGGCATGCTGCGCCATCTCTATACGCGGATCTATTTCGGCGACGAGGCGGCAAATGCTGGCGATCCCGTGCTGGCGCTGGTGCCCGCCGATCGCCGCGCCACCCTGATCGCCGAGCGCGAGGCGGGCAACGGCAGCGCGGTCTACAGGCTCGATTTGCGCCTGCAGGGCGACGGCGAGACGGTGTTTTTCGACGTGTGAGACGAGACGTCGAGTCTATAGCGAGGAGTGGCTGGTTGCGCAGGCTGGCGATGAAGAAGCCCCGCACACCGACACCTTGACGTTGGCGGTCACCATGCCGTGCGCATCGACGAAGACGAGATTCGTCACGCCGGCCTTTAGCGGCTCGATCACGACGGATTGATTGTCGTCGGTGCGGACGTCGACGATGAGGGGATCGCCGACGATCACGGTTTCGAAAGCCTTCTGAAGGGAAATCCTGAACGCGGTGCCGATGCCGAGTGCGACTGCATCATCTTCGGCGCGCGCGCCCGATGTCGCGGAGAAGAGCAGCGTCGCCGCAAGGACAAGCGCAGGAATGTTCGGTTTCATGGCAGGGCTCCTCGTCCGTCACGTTGATGAACGTTCAAACGTAGGATCCAGCCAACCGAACGTACGTGAGGTAGCCCACACTTCGCGCGCGGCATTCAGTCGCGCCGCCATGCCTCTTCACCTCTCCCCGTTCTTTGCCGGGAGAGGTGAAAGAGCTACTCCATCACCGCATGCTCCGGCCCCGCCGCCTGCTTGCGCAGCGCGGCCTTGGTCGAGCCGATCATGATCGCGAGCGGGATCGAGCACAGGATGAACAGCATCACCAGCTGATAGTCCTGAGAGAAGGCGATGATCTGCGCCTGCAGGCCGATCATCACGTCGGCCATGGCGCGGCCCTTGTCGGTGCCCAAGTTGATCATGCCGGTGACGTCGGGCATCTGCATGGCGTGATTGAAGGGGGTGACGTGCTCGTTGAGGACCGCGTAGATGCGCCGCGAGCCCTCGGTGAGCTGCGCGATCACGATGGAGATGCCGACCGAGCTCGCGACATTACGCATCAACGTCAGCATCGAGGTCCCGTCGGTGCGCAGATGGTTGGGCAGCGTCATGAACGCTACGGTGGACAGTGGCACGAACACGAGGCCGAAGCCAAAGCCCTGGATGATGCTGATGGTGACGATCTCGCTTGATTGGGTCTGATCGGTCCAGGCGGTCATGTAGTACAGCGACAGCGCGGTGATGCCGAGGCCGGTGATGATCAGCGTGCGCGCCTCGATATAGCGCATCAAGCGGCCGACCAGCATCATGGCGACGAAGGTGCCGCAGCCGCGGCTTGCGAGCAGCACGCCGGCGGTGATGATGGGGTAGCCGATCACGTTCTGCAAATAGGGCGAAGCCAGCGCCATGGTGGAGTACAGCACGAGGCCCATCACGCCCATGAAGACGCAGCCCGTGAGGAAATTCCGATCCCGAAACAGCGCGAACTGGATGAACGGCTTCGAGGTCGTAAGCGAGTGCGCGAAGAAATAGTAGAAGCCGATCGCCGAGACGATGAACTCGGCGATGATCTCGTTGGATTCCAGCCAGCCGAGCTGCTCGCCGCGATCGAGCGCAAGCTGCAGCGAGCCGATGCCGACCGCGAGCGCCGAGAAGCCGAACCAGTCGAAGCGCAGGTTCAGGTCCTTCTTGGTCTCATCCATGAAGACCATGAGGCCGAGCACGGTGATGAAGCCGAATGGGATGTTGACGAAGAACACCCAGTGCCAGGAATAGGTCTCGGTCAGCCAGGCGCCGAGCGAGGGCCCCATGATCGGGCCCATCATCACGCCCATGCCCCAGATCGACATCGCTTTGGCGCGCTCCTGCAGCGTGTAGGAGTCGAGCATCACGGCCTGCGACAGCGGCACCAGCGCCGCTCCGAACACGCCCTGCAGCAGGCGGAACAGCACCATCTGGTTGATGTCCTGCGCGAGCCCGCACAGCACCGAGGCGATGGTGAAGCCGGCCGAGCAGATGATGAAGATGCGCTTGCGGCCGAAGCGATTGGCGATCCATCCCACCGGCGCGGTCATGATCGCGGCCGCGACGATGTAGGAGGTCAGCACCCAGTTGATCTGGTCCTGCGACGCCCCCAGCGTGCCCTGCATATAGGGCAGCGCGACGTTCGCAATCGTGGTGTCAAGCGCTTGCATGATCGTCGCGGTCATGGCGCAGATCGTCACCATGTTCCGGCGAAGGCCGGGAACCATGGAGGCTGCTGGCACCGTGGTCGGCGACATCGTGGCTTAGTCCTGGTGGCCGGCAACCGCCGGCGCGAAGCCGAGCAGGCCCGCCAATGAACGCTTATGTCCGGTGTCGATGGTGGCATAGACGCTCATGCCGGCCTTCAACTTCTTCACGTACGGATCGTCCTTGTCGAAATAGATTCGCACGGGCACGCGCTGCACCACCTTGACGAAATTGCCGGTCGCGTTCTGCGGCGGCAGGATGGCGAATTGCGCGCCGGTGCCGGGCGAGAGCGAGCCGACGTAACCCTTGAACTCATGGTTCGGGAACGCGTCGACATCGAGCGTGACCGGCTGGCCTTCGCTGACATAGGTGAAGTCGGATTCCTTCGGATTGGCGTCGACCCAGGGGGTGGCGATGTCGATGACCGAAAACACCGGCGTGCCGGCGGCGACAAAGCGGCCGAGCTGGATCTGCTCGACCTGGGTGGCGACGCCCGCCATCGGCGCGCGCAGCACAGTGTGGTCGAGATTGCGCTGCGCCATGTCGAGCTGCGCCTTGGCCTGGGCATAGGGCGGGAACTCGGCCAAAGGCAGGTCGGGATTGCCGAGCAGCTGCGCCTTGGCATTGGACAATTGCTGCTTGACGAACTGCGCCTGCGCGCCGGCGGTGACCAGACCGGTGGCGGAATTGTCGAGGTCGAGCTGCGACCCGACCTTCTGGTTGACCAGCTGCTGCTTGCGTTCGACGTCGCGCTGCTTCAGGTCGACGCCCTGCTGCGCAAGATCGAGCATCTGGCCGTAGATTTTGATGTTGGCGACCAAATTGTCATAGGTGGTCTTGGCCTGTTCGAGCTGCGCCTTGGCCTGGTTGAGCGCGAACTGGAACGGCTCGCGGTCGATCTCGAACAGCTCGTCGCCCTGCTTGACGTTCTGGCCCTCCTTCACCACGACCTTGATGATCTTGCCGGAGATATCAGGCGTGATCAGCACCTTCTGCGCGCCGACATAGGCGTCGTCGGTGCCGACATAGCGGCCGCCATTGAGATAGAACACCAGCCCGCCGATCGCCGCTGCGAGCGGCAGCACGACCAGCAGCAGGAAGCGGCGGTAGCGCCGCAGGCCCGCCATCAGCCGGCGGCGCGGCTCGGCGGCGAGCTTCTTGGTCGGCCGTCCGGCGGGGGCGCCCTTCTGCTCGGGGGGGAATTTGAGTACCGGTTCAGCCATAGCGCTGCTCCTTCTTGAGCACGTCCGCCTCGGCATTCTGAATGGCGTTACGCACGTTTTCCTTGATTGCTTCCATTTGCGAGAGGAGCCGCTGCGCGTCGGCCGGGCTGATGCCGTCGAGCGCAGTGGCGGTGAGTTCCGAGCGGAGCCCTGAGAGCTTGCCGAGCAGCTGGCGGCCGGCCTTGCGCAGATAAAGCCGGTTGACCCGGCGGTCGTTTTCGTCGCCGCGGCGCTCGATCCAGCTGCTGTCGCAGAGCTTGTCGATCAGCCGCGTCAGCGTGATCGGCTGCATCTCCATCTGCTCGGCGAGCTCGGTCTGCTTCATGCCCTCGTTGCGCTCGACCTTGGCCAGCACGGCCCATTGCGCGCGGGTGATGCCGTAGCGCGCGGCCGCCTTGTCGGCATAGGCGCGCACCATGCGCTGCACTTCGCCGAGGGTAAACAGAAAGTTCATATCCACGGAACCGGGGGACATAAGCTTGGTCTCCAATAAGCTTGCAATATAATAAGCTAGCTTATGATTATTTCAATGGGGCAGACCGGCTTTTCGGGCAGGGCTTGGCGGCCGGGGTTTTGGATCGCCAGCCAAAATGCTAGAAACCGGCGCAATGACCCCGACAAAACCGGCCTTTCCCGCGCCCGACCACGACCACAACCGCTGCACCGCGGAAGGGATCAGCCATGCCGAGAAGGTCTGCCGCGAGCGGGCGCAGAAATTCACCCCGATCCGCCGCCAGGTGCTGCAGGCGCTGCTCTCGAGCCACCGGCCGCTCGGCGCCTATGAGGTGATCGACGAACTCGCGAAATCGATGCCGCGGCCGGCGCCGATCACGGTCTACCGTGCGCTGGATTTCCTGATGGCGAACGGCCTTGTCCACCGCATCGAAAGCCGCAATGCCTATCTCGCCTGCGCGCACGACCATGATGAGGCAGCGCTGGTGGCGTTCTTGATCTGCGAGCGCTGCGGCTCGGTCGGCGAGATTCCGGCCGCGCCGGTGGCGCAGAGCCTGTCCGCAGCGGCGCGCGCCTCCGGCTTTGCACCAAAGCTCTCCGTCGTCGAAATCACCGGCACCTGCGCGCACTGCCAGAAAGCCGCCTAGCGCATGATCCGGAAAAATGTGAAGCGGCTTTCCTTCGCGACAAACGCGGAACGCGTTTGCGCGGAGATCATGCGCAAACCATAAAAGAAGCAACACGGCGCATAAGCCGGCCAAGGGAAGAAATGTCCTCAAATGAAGTGAAGTCCACCGCCGGGCGGCCGCTCAGCCCGGGCGCCATCGCGCTGATGCTGATGCTCTGCCTGTCCTGGGGATTCAACCAGGTCGCCGTAAAGCTGGCGCTGCCGGATATTCCGGCGATGCTGCAGGCGATGTTCCGCTCGATTGGCGCGCTGCCGGTGCTGCTGATCGTCGGCTGGCTGCGCGGGGCGAATTTTTCCTTGCGCGACGGCACGCTCGGCCCCGGCCTGCTCGCGGGTTTCCTGTTCGGGATCGAATTCGCGCTGATCTATCAGGGCCTGCGCTTCACGTCAGCTTCGCGCGCCGCCGTGTTTCTTTACACCGCGCCGTTCTTCGTGGCGCTCGGCTCCTATCAGATGCTCGGTGAACGGCTGCGGCCCGCGCAATGGGGCGGGCTCGCGCTGTGTTTTGCCGGCGTCGCGCTCGCGATCGGCGTGCCGCAGGCCAATGTCGATGCCAAGGTGTTGCTCGGCGATCTCATGATCGTCGGCGGCGGCGCGCTCTGGGGCGCGACCACGCTGATTGCCAAGGGGACGAAGCTGAGCCTGGCCGCACCGGAAAAGGCGCTGGCCTACCAGGTCGCGATCTCGATCCCGATCCTGGGCGCGGCCGCGTGGCTTTTTGGCGAGAAGCTTGATCATTTTCCGGGACCGCTGGCGCTGTCGGTCGTCACCTATCAGGCGATCTGGGTGGTGGGCCTGACGTTCACGATCTGGTTCGCGCTGGTGCAGTCCTATTCCGCGAGCAAGCTTTCCGCCTTCAGCTTCATCACGCCGCTGTTCGGCGTGGTGGCGAGCTATCTGGTCCTGCACGACGAACTGACGCTGTCGTTCGGCGCCGCGGCGCTGCTGGTGATCGCGGGGCTGTCTTTGGTCAACCGTGCCGAGGTCACGGGGCCGAAGGTCGTGCCCGATCCGAATGTGCCGGCTTAACCGGTTTCAATCGGCAGCGATTCATCGGTCGCCCATTCGCCCATCGAGCCGTCGTAGAGCGTGAGCTTGTCGTAGCCGAGCCGGTGCAGCATGAAGAGATCGATGGTCGCCGAAATGCCGCCGCCACAATAGGCGACCACGCGCTTGTCGCGGGAAAAGCCTTGGCTCCCGAACTTTTGTTCGGCGTCCGCCAGCGGCACAAAGGTCTTGCTGTCAGGGTCGACCAGCGTCGCCGCCGACACATTGCAGCTGCCGGGAATGTGCCCTGGCCGGCCATAGCGGCTCGGCTCCTGCCCCTTGTGCAGCTGCGCGTTCAGCGCGTTGACGACGATGCTGCCGCGATCGCCACGAGCGGCCAGCACCTGGTGCTTGTGGACGAAATATCCCGCGCGCGGTTTTGCGATGAATTTTGCCGGCGGATAGCCTTTCGCGGGTCCACTCTCGATCGTGCGGCCTTCCGCCTTCCACTTGTCCCATCCGCCGTCGAGCACGGCGATGTTGTCGAAGCCGAGCGATTTGAGCATCCACCAGAACCGCGTCGCCCACATCGCCGTGCCAATTGAATAGAGCACGACAAAACTATCCGTGCCGACGCCGTGACGTCCAAATGCGGCCTCGAGCTGCGCCACCTCCGGCATCATGAAGCGGAGTTTTGTGTGCTGGTCGGAAAACTCGCCCTGCAGGTCGAGGAAATCAGCGCCGGGAACGTGGCCGGCCTCAAAGGTCTTCCATCCGGGCACGACGTTGTAGGGCATGTCGCTGCCGGGCGGCAGATATTCGAGCGCGGTCGTGCAATCGAACACGCGCAGGTTCGGCTGGCCGAGGATTTTTGCGAGTTCCGCGCTCGTGATCAGCTCGCTATGTGCCGCCATGGCTTCCTCCCCATCCTTCGTTTAACGGGATGCTAGGGTGCGCCAGATCACATGAAAAGGCGGCGATTTGCCCTTTGAATCGGGGCAATCTGGTCCAATATAGCGGGCATGCAAGCCGCCCACAGGGCGGCTTCTGGTCGACGGACTAAGATATTGAATTAACGATGGAAAAATTCAGTTCCGTCGAATCCGCAACGAGCTTCCACGCCCCCTTGGTGAATGTCACCAAAACCTGATATTCGGTTGCCCCATGAACAAGCCCGAAAAAATCGCTGATATCGACATCGCCGGCCCCAGCGCCCGGCATCAAACCACGCAGGTCAAGGTCGGCCACGTTGCCGTGGGCGGCGGCGCCCCGATCGTGGTGCAGTCGATGACCAATACGGACACCGCCGATGTCGAGGGCACCATCGCCCAGGTCGCCGCGCTCTCGCGCGCCGGCTCCGAAATGGTGCGCATCACCGTTGACCGCGAGGAGGCGGCTGCCGCCGTCCCGCATATCCGCGACGGCCTGCGCAAGCTCGGCATCGATACGCCCCTGATCGGCGACTTTCATTACATCGGTCACAAGCTGCTGGCCCAATATCCGGCCTGCGCCGAGGCGCTCGACAAATACCGCATCAATCCCGGCAATGTCGGCTTCAAGGACAAGCGTGATACGCAGTTCGCCGACATCATCGAGATCGCCAACAAGAACGGCAAGCCGGTCCGCATCGGCGCCAACTGGGGCTCGCTCGACCAGGAGCTGCTCACCAGACTGATGGACGAGAACACGGCCTCGGCCAATCCGCGCGACGCCCGCGCGGTGACGCGCGAAGCCATGGTGCAGTCGGCGCTGCTCTCGGCCGCGCGCGCCGAAGAGCTCGGCATGCCCAAGAACCGCATCATCCTGTCGGCGAAAGTTTCGGCCGTGCAGGATTTGATTGCGGTCTATCAGGATCTCGCCCGCCGCTCCAATTACGCCATCCATCTCGGCCTCACCGAAGCCGGCATGGGCTCGAAGGGCATCGTCGCCTCCTCCGCGGCGCTCGGCATCCTCTTGCAGCAGGGCATCGGCGACACCATCCGCATCTCGCTGACGCCCGAGCCCGGCGGCGACCGCACCCGTGAAGTGCAGGTCTGCCAGGAACTGCTGCAGACCATGGGTTTTCGAACCTTCGTGCCGCTGGTCGCGGCGTGCCCCGGCTGCGGCCGCACCACCTCGACCACGTTCCAGGAACTGGCGCGCTCGATCCAGGATTTCATCCGCGACGAGATGCCGGCCTGGAAGACCAAATACCCCGGCGTCGAGGAGCTCAACGTCGCGGTGATGGGCTGCATCGTCAACGGCCCCGGCGAATCCAAGCACGCCAATATCGGCATCTCGCTGCCGGGCACCGGCGAAACGCCGGCCGCGCCCGTGTTTGTCGACGGCAAGAAGTTCCGTACCCTGCGCGGCCCCGGCATCGCCGCCGACTTCAAGGCGCTTGTCATCGACTACATCGACCAGCGCTACGGCAAGGGCGCCAAGGCGCCGGAGACGGTGACCGCGGCGGAGTGACGCGAAGCATCATTCCGGGGCGCGTCGAAGACGCGAACCCGGAATCTCGAGATTCCGGGTCTGCTCCTTCGGACCATCCTGGAATGACAAAGAATCGCAGGGCGGATTAGCGTGTCTGTCCGTAGTTCAACGGACGAAGGCGGAAGCGTAATCCGCCTTATTTTTGCGTGCGCGAAGTGGCGGATTGTGCTTTCGCTAGCCCGCGTTGCGGTGTCCTTGAGTGCTGCATTGAGTTGATCTCACTTACTTGAAGAAGGCGGTACTTGCCGTCGTTCGTAAGTAATTCCAAATTCCCGCCAAGCTTGTTTCTCAAGCGATAGACGAGATTGTCAACGCGCATGCTCTCCTCGTGAGACTTTCGTCCCAGCACTTCTATGTTGAACGTGACCACGTCGCATTCGTGGTTCTCGTTTACGCAGAGGTATCGTAAGAACGCGTGTTCGGTAGGTGAAAGTCTGAGTGTCTCTCCTTGGGAGTTGCTCAGAATTCTGCTGCCAATCACGAATCTCCAATTTCCCAAAAGGAATTCTCTATTGTTGTGTGTGTACAAACCCCTCGTCGAGGGGCGGACATATTGGATTCGTCTCCAAAGCGCCTCTAGCCTAGCCCGAACATAGTCCAAGTCAGCCGGTTTTCTGATGTAGTCGTCGGCGCCTTGCCTCAGTAATTCGGTCGCTTTTGCGTCAGCCTCACCAAGTGAGGTCAGAACGATAATCCCTGCCCTTGTCTGGGCAACGATGTCAGCAATAAACTCTGCGCCGATCCTTCTGTCCGGCTGGGCCTCATCTAGGATGAGATCGACAACATAAATGTCAATTGTATCGTCTCTTAAGTAGCTGCGAGCTCGGTCAATGGAAAGCGCTATATGAGCCTTACATCGCCCATGCACATTTTGTATTTCCCAATCCTCAAACACATTCATAAGTCCGACGGCCAAATCTGAATCATCTTCGACGATCAGAATTTCTGGCGCGCGTGGCAGCAACGTCGAGCTGACGTCACCGTCCTCAAATGACTGGTTTGCGCTGGTTCGCCCCAAGCACTCCGCCTCGACAACTGATTCGTTCAGGGCAGTATATCGAGCGCACCTAGTCATCAGCTAGTCGTCGCCGATTGACCATGAGCCATGCGATCATGCCGAGAGCCGTAGCCTGCGTAATGCCTACCTCCGCGGGCACATCGCGGCAGATCAGCGCTGCACAGAGGGCGAGTGCGTATCTATAGAAGATCAATATGTCACGTTGGCTCATGTCAATTCTCCAGTGGGAGTTCCTTCCTTCGGAAAGGAAGGGTGAAGACTCCTAGTTCTCAGCAAACGGTCTCTTTTCTCGCGACCATCTCTCGATTCTCATCAAAATCATGCCCCCAAGTCCTAAAGGGTTCGTTAACAGTACGAGATTCTTATCGTTCAGAGAAAAATAGTCAGTTATAACAGTGTCTTGCCGGGGTTGGGGGCTTGGCGGTTACGCTTCGCTAATCCGCCCTACGCTGCTACGATGTCTCCAAACAAGCCCCGAGGAATCGTATGAGCTCGCTGTCGGGCAAACAGGGACCCCGCTATCGGCACATCGCCGATGAGTCCGAACCCTACGAGACCATCGCCGTCGAGAAACTCACGCCGATCATCGGCGCGGAAATTTCCGGTGTCGACATCGGCAAGCTCGTGGATGGCGACGCGCCCTCCAATCGCCAGATGGACGAGATTCATCGCGCGCTCGCCGACAATCTCGTGATCTTCTTCCGCGACCAGCACATCACGCCGCAGCAGCATCTCGCCTTCGGCCGCAAGTTCGGCGAGCTGCATATTCACCCCGCAGCGCCGCATGAAGGCGACGATCCCGCGCTGATGAGGATCTACGCCGACAAGGATTCCCCGCGCGCCAATGGCGAGGGCTGGCACACCGACGTGTCCTGCGACCTCGAGCCGCCGATGGGCTCGATCCTCTACATCAAGCAATGCCCGCCGCGCGGCGGCGACACGCTGTTCGCCAACATGTATGCGGCCTATGAGGCGCTCTCGGACCGCATGAAGGTCTATCTCGACGGTCTCAACGCGCTGCATGACGGCGAGTCCATCTATCGCGGCCTCTACGCCAATTACGGCGTCGCCGACAAGCCGGCCTATCCGAGCGCCGAGCATCCCATGGTGCGCACGCATCCGGTGACGGGCAAGAAGGCGCTCTATGTCAATCGCGGCTTCACCCGCCACATCATCGGCATCCCCCGCGACGAGAGCGACGCGATGCTCGCCTATCTCTACCAGCATGCGGAAAACCCGCTGTTCCAGTGCCGCTTCCGCTGGACCGAGAACGCGATCGCATTCTGGGACAATCGCTGCGCCCAGCACCGCGCAATGTGGGATTACTGGCCGCACACCCGCGCCGGCACCCGCGTCACCGTGAAGGGCGAGCGGCCGGTGTGAATCGGGACACGGGGCGGGCTGGCGCCGGCACAGCTTACGCCGGATAACGGAGAGACAGCGATGCTGTTTCGTCTCGTATTTTATCTCGTGTCGATGGTGGCGCTGCTGGTTGCTCCCACCGATGCCGTGTCGCAGGACATGCTGCGCAGCGTCGACCTCAACAGCCCGGAAATGTCGACATCGGAGATGACGCGCGCCGAGGTCGAGGCGCTTCTCAAGGCGGCGCCTCAGGACGCCGCGGGCCAGCGCTCGGCGGATTTGCAAGGAAAGCGGCTGTCGCACCTCGATCTCTCGGGCCTCGACTTCTCCGGCGGCAATCTTCGCCTCGTAAAGCTCAACCGGACCAGCCTGAAAGGCGCACGCTTCGATCGGGCCATCCTGAACCAGGCCTGGCTGATCGACGCGGATTTGACGGAGGCGTCCCTCGTAAAGGCATCGCTGCTCGGCACGCAGATGCAACGCGCCAGGCTTGGCGGCGCCGATTTGAGCGGCGCTCGCATCACCGGCGATCTTTCCGGTGCCAGCCTGATCGGGGCCAGGCTTGCGGGCGCCGATTTGAGCGCCGACATGCGCAACCAATCGATGGGCCTGATGCGCGGCGTACTTAGATCCGCCGATCTCAGGAATGCGGATTTGAGCGGCGCCAATCTCTCGCGCGCCGATCTCGAATTCGCGAAGCTGCAGAACGCCAATTTGGCGAATTGCAATCTCAGCCTCGCTGACCTGGCGGGAGCCGACCTGTCCGACGCCAATCTCGCCGGCGCCGATTTCACCGGGACCGACCTTGCGTCGGCCCTCTTGCCGAGCGCGGTCGCGCTGGCCGAGACCCGCAATCTGGACAAGGCCCGGAACTTGAACCTGGCGCGGCGCCCACGTTAGGGATCGAATTGCAGCGTCCTGCGACAAGACTTATGCTCTGTCTTGAGAACCACGCAGCCGCTCGTCGTGCGGCGGGCACGGACCAAGGTGGGTGGTTGCATGTCGCACCGGAGGTGACGCCATGACTATTTCTCCCACACTGCATAAATATCTCGCTGCCGAAAACATCGAGTACGACGAAATCCCGCACGTGCTGACGATGTCGTCCGCCCGTACCGCCCAGGCATGTCACGTCTCGGGCGATCGCCTGGCCAAGGCCATTGTGTTGCGTCGTGACGGCGGCTACATGCTCGCCGTGCTGCCGGCATCGCATCACCTCAGGCTGGCGGATCTAAGGGCGAGATTCGGTGACGATATCGCCATGGCCGCTGAAAGCGAGATCGATCGGCTGTTCGCGGACTGCGCGCACGGGGCGGTTCCCGCCGCCGGCATCTGCTACGGGCTCGACGTTATCGTTGATGACAGCATCCAGATGCAGCCCGAGATCTACATGGAAGCCGGCGATCATGAGACGCTGCTTCATCTCGGTCGTGCGCAATTCGCACGCCTGACCGCCAATGCCCTGCGCGGCCGCATCAGTGCGCACGACTGACGCGGCATGATGGCGGGACCATCTGTCGGTGCGCCCTGATTAAGGCGCAGCACACATGCGGTCGCGCCCGATCTGTTGTATAATGGCAAGCGAGGGGGCTGCTGCCTTGCAAGGGAGGTCCTCCATGAAAGTCAAGGACATGATGCACAAGGGCGTCGATTGGGTAAGCCCCGACACCCCAATCACCGAAATCGCGAAATTGATGCAAGGGCACGACATCGGCTGCATTCCGATCGGGGAAGACGATCACCTGATCGGGATGGTGACGGACCGCGACATCGTCTGCAAAGGTCTTGCGGGCAAGGATTTCAACGCCGCGCGCACCACCGCGCGGGATGTGATGACCGAAGGCATCCACTGCTGCCGGGATGACGACGATCTGGCGAAAGCGGTGCATCACATGGAGACACTGAAGATCCGCAGGCTGCCTGTCATCAACAAGAGCAAGCGGATGGTCGGCATGATCAGCCTGGGGGATGTGGGCCACTTTGCCGGTGCCGATCTCCTGTCCCAATGCGTGAAGAGCGTGTCGGCTCATCACCATTGAGGCGAGGCCGGTCTGCTGGAAACGACTGGCAGATCGGCGAGCGCGTAGGGCGGACTAGCGAAAGGGTAGTCCGCGATGTTTCCACAGTGATCGGCGGGTTACGCTTTCGCCGACCCGCCCTACGTTGCTGCCGAAGGAACTCGATCTGCGGGACTGCTGGCCGCACACCCCGCGCCGGCACCCCGCGTCACGGTGAAGGGCGAGGGGCCGGTGTGAGAGGTGGTCGCTATTCCAGGGCGTGAACCCAAAATTCAGAGTGGTCGACGGACGTCCGCTTTGGTGCGCATTCCTGACTCAAGTCGGACATTGCAGCACTTCGGAAAAGTGCCATGAGCGGACTCGTGGATCGCAGCAAACATCAGGCAGGGCCTTTCCCGCGGTCAGTTTCGTGTACTTGGGTTGCCGTAACAGTCACTGTGCGGGCACGAGCGCCGGGGCGCCCTTGTCCTTGATCAAGAGCACCAGGAATTTCGCCGGCTGGGTGTCGCTTGCGTTCCGGTCGACGACATGAACATCATCAGGGCCTTCATAGAAGGACTGTCCTGGTGTCAGTGTCACCTGTTGTCCACCCTTTAGCTGCATCACGACGGAGCCCTCCAGCACGTAAACAAACGCATGTGCGTTGTGTCGGTGGATGGCGCTCGACCCGCCGGGCGCATGCTCGACTGTGATCATCAGAGCTTCCCTGCCGGGGTTCTCCGGAAGATCCTTGGACATGAGTGACGTGACCTTGGGCTCCTGAGCCATCGCCGTGCCGGTCATGAGGCACAGAAGAACCAACGCAACGAGTTTGATCGTCATAGTCGCCTCTTTCGTTTGTCGCGCGGGACCCGCTCGCGACAGACTGGGTGTACCTTCGATGCGGGATCAGGCTGCTGCCTGTGAGCGGCGGAGCCATTCGTCGAAACCGATGCGGCCGAGGCGCGCCTCGCCCAACGGCACGAGCGAGTGCTCGTCAACCCGGCCGCCCCAGTATCGGGCCTCGGGATCGCTCACGACCTCGCGCGGGTCGCCGACCGCCTTCAGATAGCGGGCGATGATTTCGTTGAACGGTGCCCGTTCCGGGCCGGCGATCTCGACGATGCCATTGCGCGGCAGCGCGAGCGCCGCATCGGCAACGTTGGCAGCAACGTCATCCGCTGCGATGGGCTGGAACAGGACGGGCGGAAGCCTGACTATGTTTCCATCCACACTTGAATCGGCGATGCCGCGGAGGAATTCCAGGAACTGGGTCGAGCGGACGATGGTGTAGGGAATGCCCGAGGCCTCGATCAGTTTCTCCTGGGCGACCTTGGCGCGGAAATAGCCATTGTCTGTCCGGTCGATTGCGACGATGGAGAGCGCGACATGGTGCCGGACGCCGGCTGCGGCCTCCGCCGCGAACAGGTTGCGGCCAGAGGTCTCGAAGAATTCCAGCACCGCCTTGTCTTCGAATGAGGGCGAATTGGCGAGGTCGATCACGACCTGCGCGCCGGCCAGGGCCTCCTTGAGCCCCTCGCCGGTGATGGTGTTGACGCCGCTGTTGGGCGAGGCGGCGAGGACCTCGTGGCCGCCCTGGCGCAGAATGGCGACGGTCTTCGAGCCGATCAGGCCGGTACCGCCGATCACAACGATCTTCATGGTTGACCTCCCTTGTCGTTGACCAGAGATCTTCAGATGGCTGGGGATCGTTAAATGGGTTCGAAAAGTGGGTTCGAAAATTAGTGAGAGAGAATATCCGGTCTTCAACGCGCATGTAGCTGACATAGCGACGCATCACCGATCTCCGCTCCGGTCATTTGCGTCGATGATAGTATGTCCGCGTCACGTCCGGTTAGGGGGCAATTTCGGAAGTGCCGGTTGTCTGGTTCCGCCGGTTGAAGGCGTCGGTTTTGGACGCGATTCAAGCGATCCCTCATGTTCGCCTAACCCGCCGCACCTAAATCTCCGGTGCAACAAATTCGATTTCGCAAATGGATTCAAAGTGATTTGAACGTTCAGCCCGCAAAACAAAATTTCACTTCCGTTTTTCCGAAAAGTGTGCCACTCTCCGCGCATCCTGATTCTATCCAAGAGGGGCGTTTGGCCAATCGCCACGGACGTTGGAACAGGATGCGATGGACGCACCGGTGTCGCCAGGCGAGCGGCGTTAGGTGCGGACGGCAAAATCGTGTGGTCCTGATCTCCCGACGCTGGGATCAAGTTTGCAGGTGGTGACCTGCAGGCGACGGTGGCTAAAAAGCCCGGTACACCGAGGAGAGCGCGTATAAGCCGTTAAAACCATCGCGCAGGGAATGTCGGATCGCTTCGGCGTGCCTGTGGTGACTAACTCGTGTGTTTTCCATTTTACACACGAGGCTGCGGGTGCGGTTGAGCGCCCGGCATTCCCTGCGCCCTCTTTCGTTTCGGGGCGACACGCTTGATCCATCACCCGGGCATTTCCTGCCGCGGGAATAAGGAACTGTGTCTCCATGAGTGCGACGACGCGCCGAAAGCTCGCAGCGGTCCTGATGGCGGCGGTGATCTTCGCCTGCCTCGGTCTGGTCACGACGGCCGCGGTCGGCCGGCCCATCGAAATCGGCACCCTGAATGCGGTCCTGATCGGCGCCGGCATCGGCCTGTTCGAGGAGTTTTACGTCCAAGGCCCGCGCGGCAACTGGATGCGTGCGATGCATCCGCTGCGCTCGATCTTCATCTATATCCTTGTCGTGATCGCGCTCTATCTGGTCGCGCTGCACATCACCCATATCGTACTCGGTCGGCTTGACGATCTTCCGGTGGTGTACCGGCGCCTCGGTTACGGCATTGCCTTCTTCACGGCGTTCTCGATTCCCGGCATCCTGATGATCCGCGTGGCGCATTTCATCGGCCTGCGCACGCTGCTCGATCTCCTGATCGGCACCTATCACCGCCCGGTCGAGGCGCGGAAGGTGCTGCTGTTCCTCGATATCAACGGCTCGACGGCGCTCAGCGAGCGGCTCGGCGCGCTCACCATGCGCGCCTTCGTGCGCAAATTTCTCTCCGACCTGTCGCAGCCGATCGTCGACCATGGCGGCGAGATCTATCTTTACAAGGGCGACGGCCTGATCGCGATCTGGAGCTGGGCGGATGCCGTCAAGCGTGATGCGATCCTGCGCGCGGTCGATGCGATGTTTGCGGCAATCGCGCGTGAACAGGATAGCTACGAGCGCGCCTTCGGCGTGGCGCCGGCCTTCCGCATCGGCATCCATGGCGGCGACGTCATCGTCAGTGAGCAAGGCGACGCCAAGCGCTCGATCGGCATCTATGGCGATGCCATCAACATCGCGGCCCGCATGGAGGAGGCCGCGCGGGCGCATCACGTGCGCTGTGTGGTCTCCGAGGTCGTCGCGAGCGCGCTGTCCGACCGCAGCCGCCTCCGTGCCCTCGGCTCGGAACAGGTCAAGGGGATCTCGGCGCCGATCCCGATCTGCGAATATGCGCCCGCCTAAGCATTGACGCCTTGCATCTCCTGCGCGAAGCTTGTGCAGCTCCTAGCGAATCCCGGAGGTCCGCGATGCTTCGTGCCGAGGACAACAAGTTTCTGACCGAAAGCGGCGCAGGGACGGGAATGGGCGAATTGTTACGCCGGTTCTGGATTCCCGTGCTGCTGTCGGAAGAGCTGATGGAACCTGACGGCGAGCCGAAGAAGATCGTCGTCATGGGCGAGGAGCTGCTTGCCTTCCGCGATTCGAGAGGCGTGGTCGGCGTCATCGATCAATATTGCCCGCACCGCGGCGCCAATCTCTGGTTCGGCCGCAACGAGGAATGCGGCATCCGCTGCGTCTATCACGGCTGGAAATTCGACACCGACGGCCGCTGCGTCGACATGCCGACCTCCTATCCCGACCTCAACGCCAAGGACCTGATCCAAATCAAATCCTATCCGGTGCGCGAATGGGGCGAGATGATCTGGGCCTATATGGGCCCGCCGGCGGCGATGCCGGATTTGCCCGATCTCGAGATGGCGCTGGTGCCACCCTCGCACCGCTACGTCTCCAAGAAATGGCAGGACTGCAACTGGGTGCAGGCCGTGGAGGGCTCGATCGACACCGCGCATTTCACCTTCGCGCACCTGTCCTTCGACAAGGAGGAGAACGAGATCCTCGACATCAAGAAGCACTTTGTGAATCCGATCGCGCGCATGAATGTCGATCATATGCGCTGGATCGCCGAAGACCCGCGCCCGGTGATCAAGATCAACCCGCATGAAGCGGGGCTCACGATCGCCGGCGGCAGGCTGACGGGCAGCGACAACATCTATTGGCGTATCGCGCAGTTCCTGATGCCGTTCCACTCCTACGCGCCGAGTGCGATGCCCGGCGAGAGCATTTTTGGCCAGACCTTCGTGCCTGTCACCGACAGCAATTGCTGGATCTACACCTACGCCTGGAATCCGGAGCGGCCGCTGACGCAGGCAGAGCGCGACGCCTATGACAAGGGCAATGGCGTCATCTCCGAGGTCGACGAGAATTACCTGCCGCTGCGCCACAGGGGCAACAACTACCTGATCGATCGCACGCTGCAGAAGACCAGGAGCTATACCGGCATCAAGGGCGTCTCCGAGCAGGACGCCGCCGTGCAGGACAGCCAGGGCCCGATCGCCGATCGCACCCGCGAGCATCTGGGGCCCACCGATCTTGGCATCCTGCACTTCCGCAAGCTGGTGATGGACGCGGCGCGCGCGCTGCAGCAGGGCACGGCACCTCGACATGTCGCGCATCAGGACCGCTACGCGGTGCGGTCGGGCGCCTGCGTCACCAACAAGGCGAAGGATTTGGCGGCCGTGATGGTCGAGCGGTTCGGCGATGCCGCAGGCTTTGTCGGCCGTCCGCGCATCGCGGCGGCGGAGTAGCGATCGTTGTCCCTTTCCCGCACACGCGCCGCATCGGCGTTTAATGGCTGGCTCCGTGGCTGCACCATCATCGCTTCGGTGATGGCATTGGCGTTGCTGCCGGTCGAAGCGAGCCGTGCCGGGTGGCTGGATTTTTTCAAGGGCAAAAAGAGCGACGCGCCAAAATCCGCGGGTTCATCGAAGCCCGCCGAGCCGGCAAAGCATGCCGCTCGTGCGAAACACCTCACGCCAAAGGACGCGGCGGCGTCGTTGCAGGCGGCCGCGGCGAAGCTGCGGTCCGTCAAACCTGAAGTCGCCGAGGAGCCGCCGCCTTCAAAGCTGATGGCGAGGAAATGCGACCCTGGGAAATTCCGCATCGTCGTCGATGTCGGCCACACCGCCGAATCGGAAGGTGCGCTCAGCGCGCGCAACGTTCCCGAATTCAATTTCAACCTCAATCTCTCGAAGCGGATCGTGGAGAGACTGAAAGCGGATGGTTTTGCCCAGGCGAAACTCCTGGTGACGGAAGGCAAGGCGAGACCAAGCCTCGGCAGACGCGTCGCCGCCGCCAACAATCTCCACGCCGACCTGTTCCTTTCGATCCATCATGATTCCGTGCCCGACAAGTTGATGGAAGAGTGGGAATATGAGGGCAAGAAGAGCCATTTCAGCGACCGCTTCTCCGGCTATGGCGTGTTCGTCTCCAAGAGCAACCCGGATTTCGAGTCGAGCTTCCGGTTCGCCAGGCTGATCGGCAAGCAGATGCGGCTGCAGGGCTTCAAATTTGCCAATCAATATACGCTGCCGATCATGGGCAAATACCGGCGCGAACTGCTCGACAGAGAGGCGGGGGTCTATCGCTACGATGAGCTCATCGTGCTGAAGACGACCAACATGCCGGCCGCCCTTCTGGAGGCCGGCTCGATCATCAACCGCGACGAAGAGCTGGAGATGGCTTCAGCCGAACGCCACGACAAGACCGTCACCGCGGTGACCACGGCGCTGAAGGAATATTGCGGCCTGCCTCCGGCGCCTCCGCAAACGCCTCCCGACGCGCAGGCGAAAATGGATCACTGAGCCCCTCTGCCAAGGTTGGCTCTGCGACCTTCGGAGGTTGGCCCGGATTCTGCTTTGACAGGGAGGGTCCAAGCTGATCCAATTTCTTCGACGGCTCCAGCCTTGCGCATGGGGAGGTGACGTTGGGCATTGGTCAACACCGTGGAGCGTAACCGATGAACGAGCGGGAACTTCGAAACCTGGTCGCAGACGTCAAGGCCGGGCGCCTGTCACGGCGGAAATTTGTGCAAAGCATGGTGGCACTTGGGCTGACCGCGCCGATCGCCGGCATGATGCTGACCCAGGCTGGAGTTGCCCAGGCAGCAACCGCATTCCCCTACAAGCCGCCGAAGGCGGGCGGTGGCGGTCCGGTGAAACTGCTGCTCTGGCAGGCGCCGACCCTGCTCAACCCGCATTTCGCGGTCGGGACCAAGGACCAGGAAGCCTGTCGCCTCTATTATGAGCCGCTGGCCGGATGGGACCAGGAGGGCAATCTGGTCCCGATCCTCGCCGCCGAGATTCCCTCGACGGACAATGACGGCCTCAAGGAAGACGGCCTTTCCGTCGTCTGGAAACTGAAACAGGGCGTCAAATGGCACGACGGCAAGCCCTTCACGGCCGACGACGTCGTCTTCAACTGGGAATACGCCAGGAATCCGGAGACCGCGGCGGTCTCGATCGGCAGCTACAAGGACGTCAAGCTGGTCGAGAAGGTCGACGACTATACCGTTCGCATGAGCTTTGCGCAGCCGACGCCGTTCTGGGCCGACGCCTTTGTCGGCTCCTACGGCATGATCATTCCGAAACATCTGTTCGCCGATTTTGCCGGCGGCAAATCCCGCGAGGCGCCGGCCAATTCGAAACCGGTCGGCACGGGCCCCTATCTGTTTGTCGACTTCAAGCCCGGCGACACCGTGCTCGGCAAGCGCAATCCCGATTATCACGTCGAGGGCAGGCCCTATTTCGACACGATCGAGATCAAGGGCGGCGGCGACGCCGTCTCCGCGGCGCGAGCGGTGCTGCAGACCGGCGAATATGATTACGGCTGGAACATGCAGGTCGAGGACGAGATCCTGCAGAAGCTGGAGAATGGCGGGCAGGGCAAGGTCTCGATCGTTCCGACCGGCAATATCGAGTTCATTGCGCTCAACTTCACCGATCCCGCCGTCGAGGTCGACGGCGAGCGCGCCAGCATCAAGACCAGGCACCCGCTGTTCTCCGATCCCGCCGTGCGCGAAGCGATCAATCTGCTGATCGATCGCGCCTCGATCCAGAAATTCATCTATGGCCGTACCGGCTTCGCCACGGCGGCCTTCCTCAACAATCCCGAACGCTTCAGGACGAAGAAGACCGCGTTCGAGTTCAGTATCGAGAAGGCCAACCAGATCCTGGAGACAGCGGGCTGGAAAAAGGGCTCGGACGGCATCCGCGCCAAGGACGGCAAGCCGCTCAGATTCCAGTATCAGACCTCGATCAATTCGCCGCGGCAGAAGAACCAGGCCATCGTCAAGCAGGCCTGCCAGAAGGCCGGCATCGACGTCGAGCTCAAATCGGTCGTGGCCTCGGTGTATTTCTCGTCCGACACCGCCAATCCCGACACCTATTCGCATTTCTACTGCGACGCCGAGATGTACCAGACCACCATGACCCAACCCGATCCCGGGTTCTTCATGAATCAGTTCGTGTCGTGGGAGGTGGCGACCAAGGCGAACAAGTGGCAGGGCCGCAATATCTCGCGCTGGCAGAACAAGGAATATGACGAGCTCTGGACCAAGGCGCAGCACGAGCTCGATGCGGTGAAGCGCGCGGCGATGTTCATCCAGCTCAACGATATCGTCTGTGCCGATCACTACATCCTGCCGGAAAACAACCGGCCGCGGGCCACCGCGCTCAAGAATGGCATGATGACGCATCAGAGCGGCTGGGACAACGACCTCTGGCAGATCGCAAACTGGTACCGGGAGAGCTGACGGCCGGCGCGACGCATCTCGCATGACCCGCCAATCGTAGGGAGGAGTGATGGGAAACTACCTTCTCAGGCGGCTCATCCTCGCTCTTCCCAGCCTGCTCGGCATCAGCCTCATCCTGTTCGTCCTGCTCGCGCTGGCGCCGGGCGATCCCTTCGGGGAGCTCGCGACCAATCCCAACATTCCGCCCGAGGTGCGCGAGGCGCTCCGGATCAAGTTCGGGATCGACGATCCGATCCTGGTGCGCTATCTGCGCTGGCTGGTCGCGATGCTGCATGGCGACTGGGGCTTTTCCTTCGCGAGCCGCATCGACGTCGACCGCCTGATCCTGCAGCGCATTCCGACCACGCTCTATATCGTCGGCACCGCCCAGCTTCTGGCGCTCGCGGTCGCGCTGCCGGTTGGCACCTTTGCGGCGATGCGGCCCTATTCGATCTTCGACCAGATCGCCAACACCTTTGCCTTTATCGGCTTCTCGCTGCCGACCTTCTTCACCGGGCTGCTGCTCATTCTGATCTTCAGCGTCAATCTGGGCTGGCTGCCTTTTGTCTATCGGGTCGATATCGCGGCAACCGGCTGGCACTGGTACTGGGAAAATATCAAGCAGGCGATCATGCCGATCACCGTGCTCGGCCTGTTCCAGGCCGCGTCCTATACGCGATATGTCCGCTCCGCGGTGCTCGATGTCATCCGGCTCGATTACGTCACTACCGCCCGCTCCAAGGGCCTCGACGAGAGCAAGGTCATCGTCAAGCACGTGGTGCGTAACGCCCTGATCCCCGTCGTGACGCTGGTGGCGCTGCAGATGCCGAGCGTGTTCGGCGGCGCCATCATCACCGAGCAGATCTTCCGCATTCCCGGCATCGGTTCGCTCCTGATCAGCGCCATCCTTGCCAATGATACGCCCGTCATCATGGCGGTGACCTTCGTGTTCGCCTGTCTTGT
>Ga0210403_10000103_pt1 | contig 95264 bp, 77 predicted proteins | sample IncBWC19MmetaG_FD_150863 | JGI IMG/M metagenome (GOLD analysis project Ga0210403, IMG submission 150863) | Forest soil microbial communities from Barre Woods Harvard Forest LTER site, Petersham, Massachusetts, United States - Inc-BW-C-19-M | ecosystem: Environmental > Terrestrial > Soil >...
CTCGCGAAGATCCCGCGCGAAACCACCAAGACCAAGGACATCACCGGCGGTCTCCCGCGCGTGGTCGAACTCTTCGAAACCCGCAAGCCCAAGGATCCCGCGGTCATCAGCGAAATTGACGGCAGCGTCCGCTACGGCGATATCGCCAAGGGCATGCGCAAAATCTACGTCGAGAGCGAGGATGGCAAGACTTCCAAGGAATACTCCATCCCGCGCGGCGTGCACATCAACGTTCAGGAAGGCGACCACGTTAAGGCGGGCGAGGCGTTGATTGACGGCCCGCTCAACCTGCATGACTTGCTCGCCGTGCTCGGCGAAAAGTTCACGCAATCCTACTTGGTCAACGCCATTCAGGAGGTCTACCGCCTCCAGGGCGTCAACATCAACGACAAGCACATCGAGACCATCTCCCGTCAGATGATGCGCTGGGTCAAGGTCGAAGACGTCGGCGACACGCAGTTCCTCCTCGAGGAGCAAGTGGACAAGTTCCGCTTCCGCGAAGAGAACGACCGGGTCATCGCCGATGGTGGCCGTCCCGCAACGGGCCGTCCGCTCCTGCTGGGCATCACCAAGGCGTCGCTCTCGACGGATTCCTTCATCTCGGCTGCCAGCTTCCAGGAGACCACTCGCGTCCTCACGGAAGCGGCCGTGGCCGGCAAGGTCGATTATCTCCGCGGCCTCAAGGAAAACGTCATCATGGGCCGCCTGATTCCCGCCGGAACGGGCCTCGAGCACTACCGCAGCATTCAACTGCTGACGGAAATGCCTGCGCCTGCTCCCATCGAGGAAATCCCGGAAGCCGCCGAGCTCACTGCCGAAGAGGCCGCCGCTCTCGACTTCCTCCAGAAAGACACGGAAGCCGACGCCGCAACAGAAAGCTAGTCGCTTCGCATCGAAGACCCTTAAAACCGCCAAAAACGGCGCCCTCTGGGCGCCGTTTTTCTTTCCGGCGATTTCCTGCCGTTGTCCTTCAGGAACTGCCCTTCGCAGCTTTCATTGCTGAAGCCTAGCCGGACTTCTTACAATAGACACTAGACCTGTTCAAGACGGACGCCTTCCGATTCTCCCGGGTCCCGTCCACGCGAATGCCCGAAAACCAGCCACGCCCACGCCGCAAGACTGACAGCTCATCGCTGGGCGCCGACGGCCGTTCCACCATCTCGTCCCGCTTCGAGGAGTTTGAAAGGCGGCAAAGCGAGCTCTGGCGGCTCACCTTCTTCGTCTTGTTTGTCCTTGCGTTATTTTTTGCCTGGCTCTCCTGGGATTCCATCCGCACCTTCGCGCATCGCTACGAAGCTCTCGAAGCGCTGGCCAAGAGCGTTGGCCTCGTGGTGCTTGTCCTATTGTTCGGCGCCTACATGTGGAAGAAGACCCACGAGATCTCCGAGCTGCGCGGGCTCATGCGCGGCCTCGAACAGCGCGACGCTGCGCCTCCCAGCGACAAGCAACTCGACCAGCTTTTTGAAATGATCTCCCGCTCCCAGCAGGGCTACCGCGACCTGATTGACTCCTTCGACGATGTCCTTCTGGCCCTCAGCCTCGACGGCCAGATCCGCGCCGTTAACCGCAGTTTCTCCGATCTTGTGGGCATGCCCTTCCAGCAGATCATCGGCAAGCCCTTAACCGACTTCGTCCACGAGGGTACCGGCGAAGGACCCGAACTCCTCAAGCGCGCCATGCCCCGCTTCATGGAGCGCCGCCAGTGGGCTGGCGTTGTCGAAGTGCGCCTGAAGAGCCAGTCCGCGCCGTTCTTTTTCGATTGCGTGGCTCACGCCATGATGCGCGACGACAAGATTCATGGCATCACCGTTCTTGGCCGCGACATCTCCGCCTTGCGCCGCAATGAAACTCGCTTCACCGAGCTGTTCGAGTCCCTCCAGGAAGGCATCTACATCACGACCCCTGACGGCGCCATCGTGGACGCCAATCCCGCCCTCGTGCGCATGCTGGGCTATGATTCGAAGGAAGATCTCCTCAAGAGAAAAGTCCCCGAAATCTTCGTGGATCGCGCGGAGCGAAAAAACACCAGGGACGCAGTCGAGCGCCAGGCCATGATTCAGGGACGGGAGATTACTCTGATCCGCAAGGATGGCACTTCCATCGTTTGCCTGAACACTGCTGCCGCCGTTCGTGACAACAGCGGCCGCGTCCTGCGCTATCAGGGCGCATTGATGGACATTACCGAGCGCCGCGAGATTGAACGTCGCCTCCATCAACAGCAGGAATTTGCCCGGCGCCTCGTCGACAGTTTCCCTGATCTGATCCTCGTGCTGGACACGGACTCGCACTATACGTTTATCAGTGCCCGCTGCACCGATATTCTCGGCTACGATGTCCAAGAAGCGCAAAGCATGGAGTTTGGCGGACGCACTCATCCGGAAGACTTGCCCGCTGCCCTGGCACTCTACCGGGACATCATCGCCAGCAAGCAGACCTTCGCTTCACTCGAAATCCGTGTGCGCCACAAACTGGGCGATTGGCGCCGCATCCGTTTCAATTTCAGCCCGCTCTGCGATGAAAAAGGAATCATCGAGGGCGTGGTTCTCTCCGGCCGTGACGTCACCGACCTCAAGCGCCTCGAGGAACAGCTCATCCAGGCCGAAAAGCTTGCCGCCATGGGCCAGATGCTCGCCGGCGTCGCTCACGAATTGAACAATCCCCTCACTGCTATTCTCGGCGTAACCGAGCTCCTCCGCGAGCGCGAAGGAACCGACGAGTCCACCAAACGCCAGCTCGAATTGACGCACCGCCAGGCGCGCCGCGCCGCCCGTATCGTCCAGAACCTGCTGGAATTCTCCCGCCCTGCTTCGCCGCAGAAAAAACCGCTCGACGTCAACAGCCTCATCGAACGCACCCTTCAACTGCACGAACATTCGCTCCGCCGCAGCGGCGTCGAGGTAGACTTCCGCGCGGAGCCGGGGCTTCCCGGTATCATCGGCGACGCCAACCAGCTCATCCAGGTCTTCCTGAACCTTGTCACCAACGCCGAACAGGCCATTCGTGAAGTCCGCGACTCGGGCCGCATCCAGGTTCGCCTCACCCGCAGCGCGGACCGCCTCATCATCACCGTCCAGGATGACGGTGCCGGTATCCGTCCCGATGCGCTTCCTCGCATCTTCGATCCTTTTTACACCACCAAGCGTCCCGGCGGCGGCACCGGCCTCGGCCTTAGCATCTGCGTGTCCATCATTCGCGAGCATGGTGGAAACATCGAAGCCGAAGCACTCCCCGCGGGCGGCTCTGCCTTCACCATCTATCTTCCCATTGCCTCTGGCGAGCAGACCGAAGCGCTGGCCGTTCCCTCGGAGGTCCGCGCCGCCCCTCGCGAACCGGTGCACTCCACCGCGGAGTTGCTCAAGGATCGCGCTGTTCTTGTGCTCGACGATGAAGAGAGTCTCCGCCTCCTTCTCGAAGAAGGCCTCTCCGCCCAAGGTCTTGGCGTGGATTGCGCCGCCACCATTGAAGAGGCCATCGTCCTCGCCGCCCGCTCCGCCTACGATGTGCTCCTCTGTGACCTGCATCTCTCCTCCGGCGGATTCGCCGTGGACGGAAGGGATGCCGCGAAACAAATCCTCGAGGCTGCAGGACCGCACAAACCGGTGGTCGTTTATATGACGGGAGATTTGATTGACCGCGCGGCGGGCGCTGGCGGCGGGATCGCGCCAATTTGGCTGCAAAAACCTTTCCGCATTTCGGACGTTCTCGCTATGTTGCGCGATGTCCTGTCGGATGCTCCGGCGGGAACGCACCGTAACTAGGAGCCTCTCCGCTTCCTTCTCTTTCCCTCTCGTTTCTGGCACAACTTCTCGATCAGTTCTTGGTCTTCTCCGCCGCGGCCTTTGTGCTCGCTGCGCCTTCTACTCCAAAATCCCATACGTACAGGTTCAGCCCACCCTCCAAAATCTCGGCCAGCGCATACTCCCCGGGCGGAAGCGGCTGGCTTAGCGTAAAGCGATACACGCTGGGGGCAACTTCCCATCGTTCCACGGAAATCGTCTTCCTCTGTGCATCCATCTGCTCCCCAAACATCTTCCGGATGGATTCCAATCGGCGATTGTTGCCCTTGATCGTGGCCTTCACTAGCTCCACTTCCGGTCCGGACTCTCCCGGCCGGCTGCTTTTCACGATCGGCGACGTCCGGTCCGGATCGGGAGGCGCCTCGCGTAGATAAAACTCCGCCTGCGAACTGGAAACACGCACTTTGGCCCGCGCCCCGGGTATCTCCACGTTGATTTTGCTCGGTACGATCGGGATGGGCGAAAGCACCTGCTTCAGGAATTGCTTCTTGTCCGTCTTCACCGCCGAACCCACCTGTTCCAGTTGTGTCACCGACTTGCCTGCCACCACAAACATTCCCTCTCCCGGAGGCAGAAACAACCCCGGCGCCACCTGCAGGCTGGCGTCCACGTCCATCACCACGACAACGTTTTGCGCCTGCTCCTGCGTATGGACCTTCTTGGCGAAGGCTTCTTCGTCCGCCTTCTCTGCGGCCTCCGCTTTGGCCGTGGCGTCCCAATCCACCATCGCCGCGGGCAGCTCATCCCACTCACCACGCTCCACGCTGTAATAACGCACCCGGTCCCCATTGCGTTCGTAGCTGCGGATCAGCTGGAAGCTTCCGTCCTTCAGGACCAGCTTCTTCCCGCGCGGCAACACCGGCACTCCCGCAGAGTCGCCTTTTCCGATGCTTTGCTTTTTTGCCGTGGATTGGTCTTGTGACGCGAGCCCGTCGCTGAATGGCTCGCTGTGCCGAGCGATACCCATCCAACCTGAAATAACAGCCGATGCGATAAGAAGAGGAGTTCTGGAGAGTCCCATTGGCGTTCTCGATGGCCTGCGATGCCTGCCCGCCGGCCCGGTTTGCCCCTACGGCGAGCTTACGCCGCCCTCTGAGGGCCTGCAACTCGCCGTTTGGACGTCCCAAAAACAAGAACGGCTCCCCCATCCGCTCGGGGGAGCCGTTCGATACTCAAACCAAAGTTAGCGTTTTAGTGCGTGCACTTCGGAAAGAGGGTCACCAGCACCATCAAATCCGATAGCGTAAACAGCCACTGGTCCGCATTGATCCCCGCAGCTTCCGCGGCCCGCGCGATGAAGCCCAAGTGGCGGCTCTTTGCAAAATTGTGCACATGCTCGACGCAGATTCCCGTCAAGCTGGCGATTTCCGAATCGGTAAAAATCTTTTGGCTCGATTTCACGGTAACCATGGCCCTGGCTCCTCTTACTTCGCCCAATCTATCTCCACATTTTCTTTGATGCTTCCGACATCATAAGTGCTGCATCTTTTCTCCAGCAATAGTCGTTCCGTTCTGCATACCGAAAACCATCCGCCTAGTACTTTCCCTCCAAAGCCCTGCAAAAGCGGCCTTTTTCCACGTTTTTCTTTCATCGGACTACCTGGTACTGCCGGGAGAAAACAGCACTCAATGGGAAAAAAAGTTCTACTTTTGCAAATTTGCTACGACTTTCCGTAGGCTCGCCGCGATTTCATTCATTTGTTTGGTGTGCCGGATTTCGTGCGATGCAATCAGTTGAAGCCATTCATAGCCGTTCAGCGTCCCAAGAAATGGGTGCGGCATAGTGTATTTGCCGAGGTCCCGCCCCCTGTTCTCTTCGATGAACGCCAGCGTGCGCTCCCGGACTTCGCGCAGTTCCGCCAGCATCTCTTCTTTCCGGCGGACCATTTCGGCCTCGATCGGGATCGGCGTCTTCCGTCGGATCATCCGCGCCTCCACAATCGCCATCGGAATGTGAAGACGTTTATAAAATGGCAGCGGTTTCGGCGCTTTTTGCAGGAGTTTGTCGGAGCTTCGTAGAATCGCCCTCTCGATGATAATTAAGTGGCATACCACCTCCCCGGCCGACCATCGCCCCTCTCCGGGAGCCGTTCGCCACTGCTCGGCCGGTACCGCGTCTGCCGCACGCAGCAAGCAATGTTGCGCGTCATGCAAGTTCTCGACGATGGTCTTGAGGGAGGACACGGCCCCGCTTACAGCCTCGTAACGTTAGACTGCCGCTCCGCCGGCCCGCTCAAATGCGTGCGCCAATTGCAGCACGCGAGCCTCGCCAAAGGCCGGCCCGAAAATTTGCAAGCCCACCGGCAGTGTGTCGCCAATCCTTCCGCACGGCACCGAAATCCCCGGCACCCCTGCCAGCGACCCCGTAACTGTATATATATCAGCAAGATACATCTGTAGCGGATCGGCCGTGCGCTCCCCCAATTTGAACGGTGGAACCGGCGAGGTCGGCGTCAGGATCGCATCCACTTTCCTAAACGCGTCTCGGAAATCCTGTGCGATCAGCGCCCGCACCTTCTGCCCCTTCAAATAATACGCGTCGTAGTAGCCCGCCGAAAGGACGTAGGTCCCAAGCACGATCCGCCGCTTCACCTCCGCCCCGAATCCCGCCCCGCGCGTCTTGCGATACATCGAAATCAGCGAATCGCCATCCACCCGCAATCCATAGCGCACGCCGTCATAGCGCGCCAGGTTGGAGCTCGCTTCCGCCGTCGCGATGATGTAATAGGCCGCGATCGCGTAATCCGTGTGCGGCATCCGTATTTCCACCAATTCGCATCCCAGCTTTTTGAAAATCCCGATGCCCGCCTCAATCTTTCCCCGGACCCCGCCGTCCATTCCCTCCGCGAAATAATCCTTCGGGATGCCCAGCCGCAAGCCCTTCACGGGTTTCTCGATTTCGGCGCGGTAATCCGGCACAGGCGCAGTAGTCGAAGTCGAATCATGCGGGTCCCGGCCCGCAATCATTTGTAATATTGCCGCAACATCTTTCACCTGGTTCGCCAACGGCCCAATCCGGTCGAGGGAGGAAGCAAAAGCAATCAATCCATACCGCGACACGCGCCCATAACTTCCCATCATCGCGGGAATTCCGCAAAACGATCCCGGCTGCCGGATCGAGCCTCCCGTATCCGTTCCGAGGGATGCCACGGCCAGCCCTGCCGCAACCACCGCCGCCGACCCCCCGCTCGACCCGCCCGGCACTCGGTCCAGCGCCAGAGGATTCTTCACCGGCCCATACGCTGAGTTCTCATTCGAACTGCCCATCGCAAACTCATCGCAATTCGTCTTGCCGAGAATCACTGCCCCTGCCGCTTCCAGCCGCTCCACCGCCGTAGCGTCGTAAGGAGGAACGTAGCTCTCCAGAATCTTCGACCCGCAAGTGCTCGTAATCCCACGCGTGCTGATAACGTCCTTGATCGCCACCGGCACGCCCGCCAGCGGCGGAAGTGGCTTGCCCTCCGCCACCAGCGCATCGATCTTGTCCGTTTGCCGCCGCGCCCGCTCCGGCGAGAGCGCCAGAAACGCATTCAACTCCGGATTCCTGGCCTGAATCCGCTTATAGAAATCCGCCGCCAACTCCCGCGCCGAAACCTTCTTCGCCGCCAGCGCCTCCCTGACCCCGTCAATCGTCCAGTTCGTCATCGCCTTATGCAGGAAAGACGCCCCTGCCTGTCCGCTTTTCTCATCCTTACGTCAGCTTCAACCAAGCGGTCCGCCAAGAATGGCCGTCCTACTGCCTCTCAATCACCTTGGGCACCCGGAAATACGGCGCTTCCGGATCCGGAGCATGCTTCAACACATCCTCCGCCACCGCGCACGGCACGATCAAATCCTCCCGCAGCGTCGCATCCGCCGTCTGGTCGTCGCTCAATACCTGGGCCATCGGCTCGACCTTCGTCGTATCCAGCTCGTTCAGCTTCCCGATGTATTCCAGAATCTCATCAATTTGCGCGCGGTACATCTCGAGCTCTGTCTCGTTCAAGTCGAGATAAGCCAGCTCCGCCACTCGCAGCACATCGTCCCGGCTGATTTTCACGGATTTCCCCAAAAATTCCCGGTGCGCGTTCGAACAAATTCTAGCACATCAGCCTTGCGGCTCCGGGGCCCCTACTTGGCCGCCTGCACCGGCTCCATTTGCGCCACGCTGTGATGCATGCTGGCCATTCGCCATTGTCCGTCGGACTTCCGGCACATGGCCATGCCGCGCCCGTGCAGCACTCCGCGCGCCGATTCGATGGTGAACGCGTACTCGTACCAGACCGCCTCGCCGATCGGATGAAAATCGCTCTCGCGAATCTCCAGCTTCGCCGCCGGCTTCTGGTGAAAGTAACGCTCGTGGAAGTACCCCACCACCTGCTCGCGCCCGTACAACTCGGCATCCAGGCTGAACAGCACGATCTTCGGATCCAGGCAATCGCCGAACGCCTTCTCGTCCGAACTGTTGAACGCCTCCACGCAGTGATGCATCTCTCCATGCATCTCCGCGGCAAGCTCGGCAGCGTGCGCCTCGCTCACTGTGGTGACGTGCACCGTCTGTTTTTTCAGGTCAATCGTTGCGCCCACCTTCGCCAGCAGATCCACGCCAAGGATGCCGTCAATCTTCTTTCCGCACGCGTCTCCGACCGCGGAGAGGTCCACCGCCGGCAGCTTCAAGTTCATGACTCTCGTGCTGCCGATCACCACCTCGCTGAGCGTCACTTCCTTCGCGCTGGTCGCCAGTGTCCCGGACCACGAGGTGATGTGCACGTCCCGCGCTTTTCCTTCCGCGAACGATTTGAGGTTCAGAAAGGAAGTCGCCGCGGTATCCACCAGAAACCGCATCGGCTGCCCGCCCACACGGACCTCGATCACCGGCAGCGCATCGCAGCGTTCCAGCGGAATCTCCTGGCCGCAAACCGGGAAGGGAAGGATCCCGGTAGAGAGCAACACTGCCGGAAACGCGGCCCAACGGAAGAAAGAGCGAATTCTCATGGCCCACCTCGATTGCCAAAGAGCCTATCACAAAATACGAACGTTCGTGCTATTTATTCTTCTGTGTTACACTTTTCCCATGCTTCGCCCCTCCCCGCCTCTTCGCGACTCTTCACCGCGACACCAGGCCCGCGGAATCCGCACCCGCGACGCCATCCTCCGCCGCGCCGTCAACATTGCCTCTCTCGAAGGTCTCGAGGGCCTCACCGTCGGCCGCCTCGCCGAAGAACTCCGCATGAGCAAGAGCGGCCTCTTCGCCCACTTCGGTTCGAAAGAGGATCTGCAGTTGGCCACCGTCGAGACGGCCCGCCAGATTTTTATTGATCAGATCACGCGCCCCGCGCTGGCCGCGCCGAAAGGCTTGCCCCGTTTGTGGAATTTGCTCGACCGCTGGCTCGCGCACGTCGAGCAGGAGCTCTTTGCCGGAGGTTGTTTCTTTACCGCCGCCTCATTCGAATTCGACGGCCGCCGCGGGCCCGTCCGCGACCGTATCGCCGCCATCATGCGCGAATGGGTCGCCGTCCTCGACCGCGCCGTTTGGGAAGCGCAGAAAATCGGCCACCTCAGTTCAAAAGCCAGCCCCACGTTATTGGCGCACGAGATTCAATCCATGGCCATTGGAGCCCACTGGGCGCACCAGCTCCTCGACGACCGAATGGCCTACTCCCGCGCCCGCGCCACCATGCGCGAGCGCCTCCGCAGCGCCGCCACCCCCAAGGGTTCCCCCCTGCTCTCCGTGGTCGCGCCCATTCCCCAAATCCGCCGGCACGTCCGGGCGCGTGCTTAAGCCGCGGCGTAGATTCTTCCTGTTTAGTCTTTGAAAGGAAGCGAGACTATCTAGCGGGATAGATTCACTTCTGCGGTCTTCCGTGGATATTTCTTCTGAATGTAATTGTCCACCAGCGCCTGAAACGCCACCGCCAGCTCGTCATACGTCCCTTCGAGCGTGACGTCTTTCTGCCCATCAATATAAACCGGGCACCGCGGCGCTTCGCCCGTGCCCGGCAAGCTAATTCCGATGTTCGCGGCCTTCGATTCGCCCGGCCCGTTCACGATGCATCCCATCACCGCCAGCGTCATCTCTTCGACGCCATCATACTGCGTCTTCCAGACCGGCATCATGTCCCGGATGTAACCCTGAATCGCTTCCGCCAATTCCTGAAACGTAGTGCTGGTTGTGCGCCCGCATCCCGGGCACGCCGTCACGCTCGGCGCAAACGATCGCAGCCCCAGCGCTTGCAGCAGCTCGCACGCCGCGTACACCTCTTCCCGCCGGTCTCCGCCCGGCTTCGGCGTCAGCGAGATTCGAATCGTATCGCCGATCCCTTCATACAACAGCACACCCAGCGACGCCGCCGACCAAATCTGCCCCTTCATCCCCATCCCGGCTTCCGTCAAACCAAGATGCAGCGGCTGCTCCGTCTTCGCTGACAAATCTCTGTAAACCGTAATCAGGTCGCGTGGCCGCGAAGTCTTGCAAGAAATAATAATCTGATCCTGCCGCAGCCCCGATTCGAGCGCCAGGTCTGTGGACTCCAGCGCGGACAGCACCATGCAATCATTAATAATCTCTTCCGATTCCTTGCCCAAATTCTTGTCCGTGTTCTCCTGCATCTTGCGCATTACCAGCTCTTGATTGAGCGACCCGCCATTCACGCCGATGCGAACCGGCTTGCCATGGTCCCGCGCAATCTTGCAAATGGTGGAGAACTGCTCATCGCGCCGCTGCCCCGCGCCCACATTCCCGGGGTTGATGCGGTATTTGTCCAGCGCCGCCGCGCACTCCGGATATTTCGTCAGCAGCACGTGCCCGTTGTAATGAAAATCCCCGATGATCGGCGCGTGGCATCCCGCATCCCGCATCCGCCGCTTGATCTCCGGCACCGCCGCGGCCGCTTCCGGCACGTTCACCGTCCAGCGCACGATCTCTGATCCCGCCTCCGCCAGCTCCAGCGTCTGCTTCAGCGTCGTCTCCACGTCCGCCGTGTCCGTATTGGTCATGGACTGCACGACGATCGGCGCGCCCCCGCCCACGCGCACGTGTCCCACCTGCACGCCATACGTCTTCCGCCGCGGATGGCGGCTGGCAGTCGCGTCAAACCCTGCAATCTGCGTAAGCATTCCTCTTAATTCTAACTTGATTTGCCCCTTCCGCGAAATCGCGTGCGCGCGCAATTGCGGGCCCAAATCGGGTTGAGCATATTCCGGCTGGAAAGCAGGCTTTCGGCCTGCGGATCTGGGACAGCCGTTTTGCGTGCCCGGCGATTCCCCTACCAGAGCAGCTTAAGTCCGAACTGCACTTGCCGCGCCGTTGTGGACGTGCTCGTAATCGCGCCCGCCGTGCCCGACAAGCCCGTCTGGTTCGTCGCCGTCGGCGGCGTGAACACGATCAGGTTCGGCGTGTTGAAATTCGCGCGATTGAGAAGATTGAAGATTTCCGCGCGGAACTGCACGTTCAACCGCTCGCGGATCCGGGTGTCTTTTAACACCGAGAAATCCCATGTGGCGAGTCCAGGCCCGATGTAGGTGTCTCTTCCGACGTTGCCATAGAAGCCGCCCGTGGACGGCGGCGCGATGAAGGCCGCCGGATTGAACCACTGCCCGGGCATACCCAATATGACGGGACCCGTGAAATTGGGGTTCAAGAACGGCCGCACCGGATTCCGCGTGTCGCCATTATTCGACGGGTTGTAGCTGAGTTGCGGCGTAAAAGGAAAACCGGATTGTACGGTAACAATGCTGGACACCGACCATCCGCCTACGAGGTTATTGGTCCACCCCTCGAATCCGTTTGCAAAGGACTGTCCGTGGCCGAACGGCAACGCGTAAATCGCACTGATCACCGCCGCGTGTTTCGCGCCAAACGTGGCCAGCCCCTTGTCCGCAGCCAGATTCAGCGGATTGGAAGCCAGCCCCGGCGCATTCCCCGCCGTCGTCTGATTCAAGGAGTCGCCATCGTCAAGCGTCTTTGAAAACGTATACACACCTCGCAGCGACAGCCCGTGGCTGAACCGCCGCCTCAAGTCCGCTTGCAAGGCATGGTAGGTGCTCGTGCCCTCCGAAAACCACGTCCAGGTATTGGCCAGAGTAGGATTCGCTCTCGGTGCTCCGGCGGGAATGTAATAGCTTCCCGCTGGGACAGGCGCGCCCGCAAGCGGCGAGCCGATCGGAAATCCCGTCGCAATGGTAACGACAGGCGGAGGCGGCGTTGTATTCGCCGTAACCGTGGGATAGACGGCAGGGCACGGCGAAGCGGGACAAATCGTTTGCACCGGCTCGTTTGCGTCTATGCCAATCAATTCGTGATAGCCGTGCGATCCCACGTAGCCCACCGTCAGTGCCGTATTGGGAGACAGCTCGCGGTCCACGCGGAGTGACCAGGAAATCAGCGTCGGCGTCTGCATATCCGGCTGAACTCCGCCCGGCACTAACTTCGCTCCCGCAGGCACTGGCGCGGCAGGGTCGATGGGGAGCTTCGAAACCGTGGTATTCGCGATGCTATAGGTTGGGTTAAACGGCGCGTTCTGATCCGTCCGGTACCCCAGCGCGTCTTGCAGATCGTTGTACATCCCGAACCCCGCGCGAAGCACGGTTTTCCTTCCGAGCGGGCTCCACGCCACCCCGATGCGCGGTTGCGGAAGAAACTTCGCGTTATTGACGGTGAAGAGCGAATCACCAATATGAGGCTGCGAGGAAATTACGCCGTTGGTGAACGTATAGTTGGCCGCGCGGCCGTGTGCTTCGTTCCACCCGGTCGAGAATTCGTCCCGGAAGCCGAGGGACAAAGTTAGCTTGGGACTTATGCGAATTACATCCTCCGCGTAAAACGCCCCAAACAAGGACCGCCAGTTCATTTCCGTCGGAGCGGGGTCAAACAAAAAGCTGCCAATATTGCCCTGCAGAAACGTTTGCAGGCTGGCGAAAGTCGCCTGTCCAAACTGGCTGAGGGCAATCGTTTCATTCGACTGGAATCGCTGGAGCCACGCGCCGAAGCTCAATTGATGCCGTCCGCGCGTCAGCGTCACGCGATCTTCGTAGGTGAACAGGTTGCGCGCTATCGGCAAATTGCTGCCGTTGTTGCTCCCCGCCAGCCCGATCGAAGCTTGCGGATTGGACGCAGCACTGCCGCCCACCACTACTGCACCCACCGGATGGCCAGTGAGGAATCCCGGGACACTTGCCGCCGGCGTGCCCGGGGTCGGTTCACCCTTGAAGAAATAGGCCGCGCGTGAATATCCGAAGCGCGCAGTGTTGAGCAGCGCGGGAGAAAAGACGTGAGTTTCCTCCAGGCTAAACACCTGCTCGCGCAAATTGAGAATATCCGTGCTGAACGGATTTGCCGGCGTCGCGGTCACGTCGCCGCCGTCATCGATGGTATAAACTCCGGCCAGCGTGTCCTTTTCGGAGAAAATGTGGTCGAGCCGCACGGTGCCAAAATCCTCCCGTATCGTCTGCAGCGGACTGCTGAAGACTTCGGCGATGCCATCCGGGTTCGTTCCGCTTTTGAAGTCTTTATCGCTGGCCGAGGGTGTGAGCCACAAATTCAGCAACGGCTGAACGCTCGCCACCGCATCGGCGCGCGACTGCAGGTCGGGAACGAACGCCGCTGACGTCTGATGCAGGTGCTGCCGGAAGCCTTCGTAGTTGCCAAAGAGAAATGTCTTATCCTTTTGGATGGGCCCGCCAAGGGCTGCTCCAAACTGGTTGCGCTGAAACGGCGGCGCGGAGCCTTGATCAAAGAAATTCGGCGCGTCGAGCGCATTATTCCGCAAGAACTCATAGACCGATCCGTGCAACTGGTTGCTGCCGGATTGCGTGACAAGAATGACCTGGCCCCCGGGATGTTTCCCAAATTCCGCGCTGTAGGAGTCCCGCTGAACGTTGAACTCTCGCACCGCGTCCACCCCCAGCAGCAAGCCGCTGGGTCCGCCTGGCTGCATATTGTTCTCGGCTGCCCCGCTGTACTCCACGCCATTCAGCAGAAACAGATTTTGTTGCGGGCGATTGCCAGACACGGAAAAATTGTTTGCCGTCGTCGAATTTGAAATTCCTGTCCCGCCGGTCTTCTGCGAAGTAAAATTGACGATGCCCGGATTGAGTAGCAGCAACAGATCATAGCTTCGCCCGTTCAGGGGAAGTTCTTTTACCGCTTGCTCTCCAACCCATCCGCCGATGTCTCTGGTCGTGACGCCCACCATGGGAGCATCCCCTGCGACCGTAATTTCCGACTTTACCGCGCTCACCTGCAGTCTCAAATCGACAGTTGCTTCCTCATTCACAACCAGTTGGATCCCGCTTCGAATGGCATCTTGAAAGCCCGCTTTGTCAACACGCATTTCATATTCGCCCACCGGCAGTGCCAAAATGAGGTACCGGCCCGCATCATCTGTGACGCTGCTTCGAATCGCTCCCGTCTCGAGATTCTTCGCTTTGACGGCTGCCGACGGCACCGGCGCTCCCGAGGGGTCCGTGACGTTGCCTTTGATGCTCGCGGACACCTGCGCCCGCGCCGAAGGCAAACAAGAAAGCAGCAAGAGAACTGCCGCGAAACCGAGCCGGTGCCTGGCGCAGTTGGACTTGCAGCCAGGCAGGCTATCCGCAAAAACGTCTGCTTTCACTGCCAACAACCATTTCAGGCTCATTTTGAAGTCCCCCAAGATCCAAGAGGCAGGCACGCACGCGGCTCAGTCACCCCGTCGAGACCCGGTGCCAACGGATGAACCAGCAATTCAATACGCTTCGCACCGTTATGTCAAACCGGCTTAATCCGAATAGAATGTAAGTGAATTTGTACGAATCGCTCCTTCCGAAATCGTAGGGGCGGTCCAAAAACGAAGGGCCATCGCTCCCTCTGATTTCGCGGCGTCATCACTTGGAACGATTTAGGAAGCGCCGCCACGTTGCCGCCGAGCTTGAAACGAACGCGCAGCCGCTCCTTCGAATGCGACCCCCGCATCGGCCCGGGCTACTTCACCCGAACAGGGTTTCTTCCTCTGGACTCCTCGAATGCCGAGGCGTATTCTTTGCTCCATGACTCTCTCAGCGCGAAATCGCCTCGAAGGCGAAGTAGTTGAAATCCAGTTCGGCGGCGTCATGGCTCACGTGGTCATGCGCGTCGGCAAGAATCTAATCGAGAGCGTAATCACCAAGCGCAGCGCCGATGAAATGAAACTAAAGGTGGGCGACAAGGTGTCCGCGGTCATCAAGTCCACGGAAGTGATGCTGGAGAAAGTTTGAAACTCGCTTCACGCGCCGGCGCACGAGCGCAAAGTCGCATGCCGCTGCGGCCTCATTTCTAGCACCGCGAATCCTCTCCCAACGATCCCATCAAGCGGTGGCGTTCAACAGCACAGGATCGTTTTCCCGCGGTTCTTCAAGTTCGACGACCACGCGAGCGAGTTGTTCCAGCTTTTTCCGCAGCTCATCCCAATACTCAGGACCCACCGTGACGAGAAAGCGCTCGTGCGCTTTTCTCCAAGCCGCCACGCTGCGTTCCAGCGCTCGCTGGCCCTTCGGCGTCATCGACAAAAACCGCTGCCGCATGGTCGAGCGGTCGGAGATCGTGATGAGCCCTTCTTTTTCCAGGGGCCGCAGGCTCCTCGTCAACGTCGTAGGGGCCAGAATCATCACCTCCGCCAGCGCCCCGATGGCCACCGGTTGATGCTTCGCGATTCCCACTAAAATGCTGAACTGCGTCGAACGGATCCCCGTGTCCTGCAGTGCCGCGTCATACATCCGGGTCACCGCTCGCGCCGTTCGCCGGAGGTGGAACGAGGCGCAGTAACCCGTTCCGGTCAGATCCAACGTGGTGTGGACTGGTGGCATTCGAACGCTCCCAAGCTTGACTTGTATATGCATCTTAAGATATAACTCCTCTTAATCGCCTGTCAAATGGCGGAAGGTATGGCCAGGTCGGAAGCCATCCCGCGAGTGGAATAAAGCCAGTATTGAATCGGTCTAATGATTCGATGAAAGGTCATTTCCATGAGCACGCAAATGCTTCCTAGATTCTCCCCGCAACCTCCAGAAAATCTAAATAAGACGCCAATCGCTCCCGCGCGCTATCTCCGCTTCGGCGCGTTTCTTCTCGACGTCAAGCGCGAAGAATTGTTCAAGGACGGCACGCGCGTAAAATTGCAGGGCAAGGTTTATCAAGCGCTGCTCGCGCTTTTGGAAAAGCCCGGCGACATTCTCACGCGCGAAACGCTGCGCATGCGCCTCTGGCCCGCGGACACGCACGTCAACTACGACGCCAACGTCAACACGACCGTGAACAAACTGCGCCAGGTCCTGGGCGATTCGCCGGATGAGCCTGTCTTCGTGGATACCATCCCGCGCAAAGGCTACAGCTTCGTCGCCACTGTGGAATACGTGGACCGGCTCACGCCACTCGCAGAAAGCACTTCGGCCGGACTCTCACCCGCGCCTTCCTCAAGTGATCTCTCGCAGCCGAGACTTTCTTTTTTGAAGCTGGCGCTCTCTTCGAAATGGTTCACCGCCGGCGTCGTCACCCTCTTAGTCGCGAGCATGTTGTTTGGCGCAGCGCTTATGCTCTATTCGCACCGCGCCATCTGATCGTTCTTCCTCCCAAACGCGCAGCGCTGCCGCGACAACCATCAGAGCGAACCGCGAAGGCCCAGGGCGTCGGCGCGCTCGCGCAAGGCGCCGATGCAAAACGTAATGTGTTCTTCGAGCGGGATGCCCAGCTCTTCGGCGCCTTTGCGCACATCCTCGCGGGAGACGCCTTTGGCAAACAGTTTGTCTTTCATGCGGCGCTTCACGGAGTCCACCTCCAGATCGAGGATGCTTTTCGAGGGCCGCACGTAGGCGCAAGCGGTGAGGAAGCCGGCCAGCTCGTCGCAGGCAAAGAGCGTGTGCTCCAGCGCCGATTCGCGCGGCACGTTGGTGTAGTCCGCGTGCGAGAGGATCGCGCGGATGATCTCCTCGGAGTAGCCCAGCTCGCGCAGAATCTTTGCGCCGTCCGAGGGATGCCCCTGATCGGCGGAGTGCTCCTGATTGGGCCAGCGCTCGTAATCGAAATCGTGCAGCAGCGCGGCGAGTCCCCAGGTCTCTTCGTCCGCGCCGGTCTTGCGCGCATAAGCGCGCACACACGCTTCCACCGCCAGCATGTGTTTGCGCAAACTCTCCGAAGCCGTGTACTCGCACAGCAGTGTCCAGGCATCCTCGCGTGTGGGCATTCTGATCTCTCCGCTCTGTCGGGGGCTTTAGGCGGGAACTCCTTCCACGATGGACTCCGCAGCGGCGGTGGGAATCACCCGGCTCAACTTCCAGCCTGCTGCCGTGAACAGTTCGCGGAACTGTTTTTCGGTGCGCTCGCACCCGCCGGGGAAAATCAACATTTGCAGATCGAGGAATTTTCCCGGGGCGAAATCGTTGCCAGGCTGAATCACGTTGTCCACGACGAGGAGTTTGCCGCCGGGATTCACGGCTTTGCGGCAGGCGTTGAGGATTTTGATGGAAACGTCATCGGGCCAGTCATGAAGGATGTGCTTCATGATGTAGGCATCGGCGCCCGCGGGAACCGAAGAAAACATATCGCCGGACGCGAGCGTGCAGCGGTCCATCATGGGCTTCAGGGGCCCGTCATGGGCGCCCGCCACCACGTGCGGCATGTCGTAGAGCGTTCCTTTCAAATGGGGATTCCTGGCGAGGATGGTCGCCAGAAGAAGGCCGTGTCCGCCAGCCACATCCACGAGGGAATGAATTTCGCGGAAGGAATAGGCGTCGGCTACCGCCGGACTGTCGATCGTGGATAAATCGCTCATGGCTTGATTGAAGAGTTTCCCATCTTCGGGGCGCTGCTCGAAAAATTGAAAGATGGGCATGCCGTAAATCTTATCGAGGGCCGGCTTTCCCGTGCGCACGCAGTACGCAAGCTCGGACCAACCGAGTCCGTGCCAGTCCAGGCCGTGCATGATCGCGAACGCTCGCAAGCTGGGATTCGCGTTGCCGCGCAGCACCGCGGATAACGGAGTTTGCGAAAACTTGCCATCGGGGCCTTCCGAGAGCACTCCTACGCTGGCAGTGGCACGCATCAGCCGGTAGAGTGCCCGCGCGTCAGCTCCAAGCTGGGTGGCAAGCTCGTCCGCTGACTTCGGCCCGTCGTCGACGAGATCGGAAATCCCGAGCCGAGCGAGGCAGGCAATCGCGCCGGTAACGAAGACGCCATTCAACAATTGAAACATGCCCGCGTGCGCCGGCGGTGTTTGGCCCTTTGCAGTCGTTGCGGTCATTTGTCCCTCGAGGTTTCGATTTCGGGCAGCGAGCAGCCGACATTGTACACTCGAACCGCGCCAGCGGAGACCCGGAGGCGGGGCAGGCGTTTCGATCAGTGGAAATCCTGATCAGTGCATTGCTGACGGCCCTGGGCCGCTCCGAAGGCGGGCCCTACAAAGGCAAATTCAAGAGGGGCACGACGTATCGTGCCCCTACGAGGAGAGCAGGCGCACAGCCCTTCGGCGTGTTCCGGGTAACCCCTGGGACAAGTTCAGGGTGAACAGGAATGGCTGTGCCGCAAGGGAACAGAGTTTCGATGGCCCGGCGCGGGATGAGGAAAAATTTTGAGGGCGAGGCCACCACTAGGCGTGTGGTGGGTGTGGAGAAAAAGCGCAAGGCTTCGTGGAAATGAGTGCGTATAGAGACACAACTGCCCATGAGGACAGGCGAAAACCGGGCGTAGAACGGCGAAGAGCGGGAAGAAAAAATGAAAAAAGTCTAAAAATACTCTTGACAGAAAATGGCAGGCACACGATACTCCCGTTGCGCCAGTAACTGCCTTCCCAGCGAACGTTCCAGCGTTCCTCTCCTATCCGCACGCCGGACAAACAGTCAACAAGGAGCACCGGTGTCGGCACAATTAGAAAAAGAAACGATGAACACGTTAGAGTTGGATCGGGAAGTCATCCGCTGCAAGACATGTGGTCTCGTCCAGTACCGTACGCGCACGGGGAATTGCCGCCGTTGCGTGCGCGCCCTGCCTCAGCGCTTGGAGTTCCTGATTCCTCCACCGGCACCTGAGGAGGAAGCAGCCGCGGAACCAGCGTCGGAAAAGTTCGTTAACCAGGAGACGGTCGAGAATATCGGCCAGCGCATTCGCCAGTTGCGCGAATCGCGCGCGATGACCCAGAGCCAGCTGCAATCGCGCTCGAAGGTCTCGCGGTCTTATTTGTCGCGCATCGAAAGCGGGCAGATGACGCCGAGCCTCGGCACGCTGGAGAAGATTTCCGAGGCGCTGAACGTCGGGCTGAACCGCTTCTTCATACCGGAATCGGATGGCGAAGCGCTGCTCGAGGATCCGTTCATCCAGGGATTGCGGCCGTTTCTGCGCCAATTGGATTGGGAACAGTGGCAGTCCATCCTGAAGCGCCTGCAGGCGATCAGCGACCACGTTCATGCAGCGCCCGTCACTCTCCGCCCTATCGGTAATCCGGCGCGGCTGCCGCAGCCCGCGTCGGCGAATGGCAACGGCAACGGACATATCGGTGCCGGCCTTTCGAATGGGCTCGCGCACACGCTGGCCCATGGTCACCCGCAGGGCTATCCGCTGCGGCGTCCGGGCGCGCCTTTCGGAGCGCAGGGGAAGCCTGCGTTTCAACGGCCGCTGGCGCGGTAACGTTTTTTTCAGGCAGAGCACAGATTGACGCGGTGTGATCGTTACGATCGCACCGCGTTTTTCGTTTTGCGGGAAGATTTCAAGAGAGATGACTATTCGCGGACGACGGAAACTTTGGCGGAGGGGACTTCCAGGCGCATGAGGCGGTGGTTGGTGTCGAGAAGCAGGAGGATTTCGAGGTCGGCGGTGGTGACCTTCAGGCCTTCGAAGGATTTTCCGTCGGCAGTGGCGGAACCGGTGGATTCGACGGTGATGGAGCCGGGAGTGAGCTCCTGGGGAATGAGAACAGGAAAGCTTTGCGAGCCGCGCTTGGACCAATCGTAGACGCGGGCGAGCACGGCGTACTGGTGGTAGAGGTTGTTGTCCAGCACGGCGATGAGCGGGGAATTAAACGTGAGATCTTGCTGGAACGGGCGGGCGCCTTGCATTTCGAGGATGATGCTGGCGACGCCGTTGGCGAAGGTAATGTGCGCGCCGTTGGTTTTTTCGGCTTGCGCGGTCCACTCGTAGCTGATGGGCGCGCCATTGGATTGAAGCGTGAGCGTGCCGGAGACTTTGCTTGCTCCACCGGTGGGCAGCTTGATGTCCGAGGCGCCTTTGGCAAGCCAGCCGCCGGCGTTGGGCGCGATTTCGAATTCTTCGTGGCCGACGGTCTGGCCGTCGAGTTTGATGGTGAACTTGGCTTTATCCTGAGCGAAGACCGCAGCGGCGGAATTTGTGGTGCTCTTTTTTTGGGCCGCGAACGTGAGCGCTGCGCAGGCGGAAATCGCGAGACCCAAGGCCAGCGATGCTGTTTTGAATTTCAAGGTGCTTCTCCCCGCGTCTATTCTCCCTCAGGGGAGAGGTTTTTCGACGACGAGATGCGACTCGTTTCCACCAGATGCAACAATGCCGCGGCGAAGAATTTCCGCGACGACCTGGGCGGGTTCGCCGGAACTGTCCACGCGATGATCGGCAAGTTGATAGGAAGGAAGGCGCTGGGCGTGGAGCGCGCGGAAGCTGGACTCGTCGCGGAACAGCGGGCGGCCGGTCATCGTCATGCAGCGGGAGAAAAGAATCTCGATCGGGGCGTCGAGCCAGAGGACGGGAACGCCGGCGGCGCGCAGAAACTCGGGGCAACCGGGCTGCGCGTAGGTGCCGCCGCCGAGAGCGAGCACGGTGCTTTCCTTGAGTTCGGCGGCGCGGCCGAGTGCGGCGCGAAGCTGGTCGGCTTCGATCTTTCGAAAGGCGGATTCGCCGAGGCGTTCGAACATATCGGGGATGGTCAGACCCGCGGCTTCTTCGATGCGTTCGTCGAGATCCACGAAGCGCCAGGCGAGCTGGCGGGCGAGGAGCGTGCCAACGGTGGTCTTACCGGAACCCATGAATCCGGCGAGACAAAGGATCGGGACGCGAGACTGCGGCCCGCGCGAAGAAGGAGTTGTTACCACGAGATCGGGGCGCGAAAACCTAATCGCGCTTCAGAATGCGAATTGTACCACTGTAGGAAGAGAGTTCGACTTTTGCGAGGCCTTGGCCGAAGGTGCCGAAGAAGCCCTTGGTGAATTTGGAAGCGATGTGCTTGACGCCGTGGGAATCCGGTCGCAGGAAAGCGGCGGCCTGATTGTCCACGGTGCCCATGGTGGTCTGGGCTTTCAGATCGAAGGAATCGTTGCCGGAGAAGCGGACTTCGACGAGGCCTTTGCCGCTCTTCATGGTGTACAGACCGGTGCGGACGAAATCGCCATCGAAGAGGATGTTTCCGGTGGTGGTCAAAAGATTGACGTTGGTCAGGCCGGGCTGAAGGATTTGCGCGTTGCCGCTAATGGAGCTGAATTCCAGTTTGCCGGCGCACTGCGTGCAGACCAAAGAGCCACCGGTGGTACGGACGATGATGTAACCGGAGACTTCCTTGAGGTGGACATCGCCGGCGACGCTTTCAAGCTTCATGTCGCCCATGACCTGTTCGACATAAATGAGTCCGGTCTGGGTGGTGAGCTGGAGCTCGGTTTCTTCCGGCACGGTGAGTTGCAAGTTGGTTTCGAGTTCCAGAGGTTGAGCGGAACCGTCAACGATGCTGGAGGTGACGTCAATGCGATCGCCGGCTTGCTCGATATCCACGGCGACTTTATCGGAAGAACGTGTTCCGGTGATCACGACCTCGGGATTTTTCCAGGACTTTACTTCAATGCGGCCGTTGGCGACGTTATGAATGGCAACAACGGGGCGGCCCTGTACGGGAAAATGTTTTTCGATGTGCTGACCGGCGGCTATGGCGGCAGCGGGCCAAAGGAAAAGACCGGCGCAAAGCAACGGCCAGAAGCTCGAATTCACCTGTGAGCCTAACCGTGCCGGGGACAGCTTGTTCGCTCGCATACCCATGTTAGTTAACGCTCCCACCACGATCCATCATCGTGGACAGTAATTCCGCCTTTTGCTGGTAGGCGTTGGCCAAATACTCGCGGGCCAAGTCATCCTGCGGCTCTTCTTTGACGCGGCGCTCGCAGTCGGCAATAAAATCGTCAACGGTTTGGAGATTGTCCCGCAGGGAGGCATCCACGGGGGAAGTGCTGGCAAGAATCATGCTGCGCGCCACGGGCTCCTGATCGTTGAGGGTCGTGCGTGTGGCGGTGAAGTCATTCAGCGCCACCACCGATGGTTGCAGCGAAGATGGCTCATTCACGCGATTGTCGTTGGCAATTTGCAGAACGGCAGCGGCGGCGATCAGCACGCCCACGGTAGCGGTAGCCAACGCGCGGCTGCGGAACAGATCACTGAAACCATGCCACCAGGAAGCGCGCTCGACCTCCGGCGCAAGAACGGGTTCCTTAATAATTCCTTCGGACTCGAGTTGTGCGCGGAGAGAAACCCAGATGCGCTCGGGAGGCGCAATTTCCGAAGGCATCTTGCGCGCAACATCCACGATGCTGGTCAAGTCCGCAAGAAAATTGCGGCACTCGCGGCACTCGGAAAGATGCGCGCTGACCTCCGCCGGAAGCGGGGCCAAACCTTCCTGTTCGACTACAACTTCCACGTCCCTACACAACATGGCCATCACTCCAAGAGGCCGGCCGCTGGAGGGCCGTGCCGTTCGACTTCACACCGACCTGACCGGCGCATTTCTCCGTCCACGCCGCGAAGCCGCTTCCACACCCCGAACAAGTTACACCTATTGTAGCTCAGTCGTCGTGCGCCGTCTGGGCTTTCGCCGCATGCCGTACCTGCCGGGCTTGCTCGCGAACCTCTTCCTGAAGAAGCTCGCGCAGACGCGTACGCGCTTTATGCAACTGCGACTTCGAATTTCCCACCGAACATCCCATGATGTCGGCAATCTCGTTGTGCTCGTAGCCCTGGACATCGTGGAGCACAAAAACCGTGCGATAACCGGGCGGAAGCTTTTCGACGGAACGTTCCAAGTTGACCCGGTCCACCGCACCGCTCAGGCGCAAATCGGGAGCGCCAATGTCTTTCCTTGGGCCGCCTGTTTCTTCGTCGGGCTCCGTCGTTTCTTCCAGAGAGGCCACCGGAAGCGTTTTCTTCCGCAAGCGCATCAGCACTACGTTGACCGTCATCCGGTGCAACCAGGTGGAAAAAGCCGACTCGCCCCGGAACGTCCCGATTTTGCGGAAGAGCTGCAGAAACGCTTCCTGCATGAGATCTTCCGCGTCCGAAGGGTTGTTGACCATGCGCAGGCACAAAGCGTAGACGCGGCGGCCATGGAGCTGATACAAGAACTCAAAGGCCGCGGCATCCCCGGCTTGCGCCAGACGTATAGCATCCGCTTCAGTCACCGGTTTGCTTGCATTGGAATCGCCTGGTCGGTTTCGAGCCAACGGTCCAATAGCGGCGCATCCACCACTTCGGATGCACCGTATACCTCCTTGAGTTGTCCTGGCCGGAGCGCGCATGTCTAAAAGAGACACCCCAAAAAGGGGCATTATTCCCGGAGGAGTAGTCCGGGGACACGGGTGCTAACCGGAGAGACTATTGTCCCGCGATTGCGGTCATCCGTCTATGGCGGAGCAGACGCTGGCGGGCCGGGGCATCCGCCTTGTGAGGCCCGGATTGCTCGCAGACGGTTTTGCGAAAGGCCGTCAACTGGTCTGCCGGGAGAACAAGCAAGAAGGATTTGAACAAAACTACGGTTTCCCGGAGGCAGGTATTGAGGTCGAAGTGATTCGAATCGACCTCTTCCCAGATGCTTCGCGAGTTTGCCGCAGCCTCTTCGGCAAGATCCATGGCTGCGTCGCGGAAATCCTTGCCAAGATCTTCGACCATCTCTTCCAGAGTGCTGACCTTGTGGAGAAATTGGAAGCGGTGGGAAAACAGGACACGATTCAGAAGGCCACTCATGCGCGCGGCGAGGCGGCCTCGCTGACCCCGGAAATTCCCGGGATCGAGGGGAGCGGCGTTTGGGATGGTGCCGTAATGCCTGGCATGCTCGGAAAGGGCGCGGAGCAGGGCGGCAAGCGGTTCGGTCAGCAGCGGGCACAAATCCGAGGAAACGGCCACGGCCTTGAGGGATTTACTCAATTGACCGTCGCGCCGGAGACTGATGGCCTCATCGAGCACGACGCTCCACATGGTGTAGATGGATTCGAGTTCCTGGGTGTTCCTATGGAAAAACTTTTCTTTCTCATCCGGCAGCCAGGCAAACCAGTCTTCTCGGACCGATATGCCGCGGGGCGGGGAGGAGCGGGCGCGGTCTTTCACGGGAGATCTCCGTATGGGGCAGCGGGGGGAGTATATCAAAAAACGATTTTTGCGAAGGGCTTGAAATTCCCTTCCCGGAAGAAAGAGTATCCAGTTAGACTGGTGTTATATAACCGCTCGTTAGGTTAGCGTCTCTTTACTGTAACTATCCGTAAATTTGGCTGCCGGCGATGAGAGGCCATTTGTCGAGCAAGAGGAAGGTCTCCGGAGCCATAGAAGCGGGGGCAAGACTCCCATCCTTATATATACTCCAGGTCCCGCGAGCTGCCAGGCATGGCGAAGAAACTCCGGGTGATGCAAGAGCGTTTACGGGAGCCGGCATGAAGCACGTTTCTCCACAGAGTGCGTCTTCGACTGAAAATGAATCGAACGCGGGGCAGCGGGATTTGGGAGGGAGCGGGGACGCGCTCTTTTCCGGGGGCATGAGCGTCGCCTGGGTGCTCGCAGGGGCGGCGGTTTTGCTGCAGATGGCCGCGAACGGGCGGTATGGGTATTTCCGCGACGAGCTCTATTTTATCGAGGCCAGCAAGCATCTGGACTGGGGCTACGTGGACTTTGCGCCGCTGGTGGCGTTGCTGGCGCGGGGCACCCAAGCGTTGCTGGGCGATTCGCTGCATGCCATCCGGGTTTTGCCGGCGCTGGCGCAAGGCGCGGAGATCGTGCTGACCGGGCTGCTCGCGGGGGAGTTGGGCGGGAAGCGATTCGCGGTGTTTCTGGCTTGCGTTTCGGTGTTTCTGGCGCCGGTGATTCTGGGGAATGCTACGCGGCTTTCGATGAATCCGTTCGAACCGCTGTTCTGGATGGGGTGCGTTTATTTTCTGTTGCGGGTGATCAATCGCGATCAACCCAGGCTGCTTGTTTGGTGCGGCGTACTGCTAGGGCTTGGCTTGGAAAACAAGCATTCCACGGCCTTTTTTCTGGCGAGTCTTGTTGCGGGCTCGCTGGCTAGTTCCGAGCGGCGGCTATCGTTCACAAAGTGGTTTTGGATTGCGGCAGCGGTGGCCTTGCTGATTTTTCTTCCCAATTTGGTCTGGCAGGTGCAGCACCATTTTCCGACACTGGAGGCTTTGCGGAATGTGAAGGCGACGCATAAGAACATTGAGCTGCCGCCGGTGGCGTTTTTTCGGCAGCAGATTCGAATGCTGAATTCGGCCAGCTTTCTTGTGTGGATTGCGGGGCTGGGCTTCTTGCTGTTTCATGGCGAAGGCAAGCGGTATCGGAGTTTGGGAGTGACGTATCTCGTGTTTCTGGCGGTGATGATGGCGCTGAAGGGGAAGGACTATTATCTGGCGCCGATCTACCCGATGTTGTACGCAGCGGGCGGCGTGTTTTGGGAGAGGCTGACGGAAGCGCGCGCCGGGTTGCGGTGGGTGCGCGTAGCGATCCCGGTTGCGGTGGCTGCCGTTGGGGCCATCGCTCTGCCGCTGACCATTCCCATTTTGCCGGTGGAGAAGGTTGCTCCTTATATGGAAGCGCTGGGCATCCAGATGACGCGCACAGAGGTGCAGGATCACGGGCTGCTGCCGCAGCATTTCGGGGATGAGTTTGGCTGGCCGGAAATGGTGGCGGCGGTGGCCGAGGTGTATGACGCGCTGCCCGCGGAGCAGCGGGCCAAGACAGGGATCCTGGCGGGAACGTATGGGGATGCGGGGGCGATTGATTTTTTCGGGCCGCGGCTGGGGCTGCCGAAGTCCATCAGCGCGCACCAGAATTATTACCTTTGGGGGCCGCGGGAGTACACCGGGGAGAGTTTGATTTTTTTACATTACGATCTGCGGGATGTGCAGCGGTGGTGCCAGAACGTGCGGGAGGGGCCGAAGCTGGAACCTTATTATGGGATGGCGGAGGAGCATTACACGATTCTGGTTTGCACGGGGCTGAAGAAGCCGCTGGTGGAAGTGTGGCCGCGGTTCAAGGTTTGGAACTGAGAGCGGCGCACGGGCCCGTTTGCATCGAAACTTGAAACCTATTGCTGTCACATGGCTTGTAGCAACTTCCGAACGGTCGCATCCACATTGCCAACGATTCTTATCTCGAGCAACTCACCTGCTCCACTTCTTACAACGCAGCACGGACCACAAGTGTGCCTTGCAATGACCTGATTGGCACTCGGACAGACGTACGGTCGGGTCACCGGAAACTGATGCAGCGCCGCCTGGCTTGATTCCTTGCTCAAGCGGCGGGCGCGCCGCTATACTCGGAAACCATCACGTCTGAAAGGAATTTTCCGTTGCAATTTGAGCCGCGCGACCAGTTTGAGCAGCGCCAGAAGAAACTCGAGCAGATCCGGGAGCTGGGGTACGAGGCGTATCCGCGGGAGTTTCGCTGGACGGATACGGCCGCGGCGCTGGTCGAGCAGTACGGGCAGGCGACGGGCGCGGAGCTGGAAGCGAAGAAGCGCGAAGTGCGCGTGGCGGGGCGCATCGTTTCCTACCGGTTGATGGGGAAGGCGGGTTTTGCGCACCTGCAAGGGGCCGGGATGCGCATTCAGATTTATGTGCGGAAGGATGTGGTCGGCGAGAAAGGATTTCAGCTTTTTCACCTGCTGGACCTGGGCGATTCGATTGGAGTGCGCGGGCACCTGTTTCGAACGAAGACCAATGAGCTTTCCATCTGGGTGGAAGAGCTGTTCTTTCTTTCGAAGGCGCTCCTGCCGCTGCCGGAGAAGTGGCATGGGCTGACGGACGTGGAGCTGCGGTACCGCCAGCGGTATCTGGACTTGATCGCGAATGAGAAGGCGCGCGAAGTGTTTGTGACGCGCGCGCGGATTATCCAGGAATTGCGGCGTTTCTTTGACGCGCGAGGGTACATCGAAGTGGAAACGCCGATGATGCACCCGATTGCGGGCGGGGCCACGGCCCGGCCGTTCACAACGCATCACAACACGCTGGACATTACTTTGTACTTGAGGATCGCGCCGGAACTTTATTTGAAGAGGCTGACGGTCGGGGGGTTCGACCGGGTGTACGAGATCAACCGGAATTTCCGGAATGAGGGGATTTCGACGCAGCACAATCCGGAATTTACGATGCTGGAATTTTACGAGGCGTACAGCAACTATCGCGACTTGATGGATCTGAACGAGAAGCTGTTTGCGCTGGTGGCCAAGAACATTACCGGGTCGACGACGGTGAAGTACCGTGAACTGGAATTGGATTTTTCGAAGATGCAGCGGCTTACGATGCGCGAGGCGATTGTGAAGTATTGGCCGGTGGAGGCGGGGGAAGCGCCGGCGCTGGCCGATCTCGCGCGGCCCGGTGGCGCGCAGGAAGCGACGAATCGGTATAACGCGTGGGCCAAGCGGACTGGCGCGCCGTATGCGGCGTCAAAGGGCACGTTGGCGGATGGCGAATGGACGGGGCTGCTGTTTGAAACGATGGCGGAGGACAAGCTGGTGCAGCCGACGATTCTGTACGATTTTCCGACGGAGATTTCCCCGCTTTCGAAGCAGAAGCCGGAGGATCCTTCGCTGACGGAACGATTTGAAGTTTATGCGGCGGGGATGGAAGTGGCGAACGGATTTTCGGAATTGAACGATCCTGGCGAGCAGGAGCGGCGCTTCCTGGCGCAGATTGCGCAGGGCGGCGAGGAAGTGCCGAAGCAGCTCGACGTGGATTACATTCGCGCGCTTTGCCATGGCATGCCGCCGACGGCGGGCGAAGGGATCGGGATTGACCGGCTGACAATGCTGCTGACGGATTCGGCGTCCATCCGCGACGTGATTCTGTTTCCGCTGCTGCGTCCCGAAACGGGCGGGGAATCATCTTCCACTACCGAAGCGCACGGCGCGTAACGTATTCTTCCCACTACGATGAGATTCGAATGGTTTGTGGCGCGGCGGTACCTGCGATCCCCTTACCGGCCGGCGGTGCTGCGGCTGGTGACGCTGTTTTCCGTTGTGGGGGTGGCGGCGGGCGTGGCGACGCTGGTGATCGCGCTTTCGATGAACACGGGATTTCGCGAGACGCTGCAGGAGCGGTTGCTGGGTGTGACGGCGCATGTTTCGCTGACGCGGCCGGGGTCCAGGGGAATCAGCAACTACGAGGAGCTGGCGAAGAAGCTGGCGGCGATACCGGGGACGAAATCGGTGACGCCGGCGGTGTATCAGACGGTCCTTCTGTCGTTCGCGGGACAAGCGCGCGGAGTGGTGACGAAGGGGATAGATCCGGAGCGCGAGCGTGCCAGCGATGAAGCGTTGCAACGAATTGTGGCGGGGCGGCTGGATTTTTCGCCCGATGCGGATGGTATTGATGCGCTGGTGGTGGGGAAGCAGCTGGCGGACGAATGGAAGCTTTCGCCGCGTGACTACGTGACGCTGACGAGTCCGCAGGGCCGGCTGACGCCGTTTGGATTGATGCCGCGGACGCGGAGGTTTCGCGTGGCGGGCGTGTTCGATTCGGGGTTTTACGATTACGACGAGAATTGGTGTTTTGTGACACTTGCGGCGGCGCAAGGACTTTCCGGCGCGGGAGACGTAGTGAACGTACTGGAGTTCCGATTGCAGCAGCCGGAGCGCGCTGCGGAGATTGCGGACGAGGTGCAGCAGGCGGCGGGACCGGGATTTGCAGCGGCGACCTGGATGGAAGAGAACCGCGCGCTGTTCCGGGCGCTAAGGCTGGAGAAACTGGTGACGGCGATTTTCATTGGGCTGATTACGTTTGTGGCGGGGCTCAATATTTTGGTGGTGCTTTCGATGACGGTGACGGACAAGGCGCGGGATATTGCCGTGCTGGTGTCCATGGGAGCGCGGCGGGAACAGATTCGAACGATTTTTTTATGGCAGGGAATCGCCATTGGGGCGACGGGAACGTTTGTGGGGCTGGTACTAGGGTACGCGTTCGCGGTGGTGGCGGGGAGTTACCATTTGATTCCGCTAGATCCGCAGGTATATGCGGTGCCGTATGTCCCGTTTCATCCGAGCGTGATGGATGGAGTGTGGATCACGGTAGTGGCGATGATGATCTCGGTTGGCGCGACGATATTACCGGCGCGGGCGGCGGCGAGGCTGTTGCCGGTGGAGATTCTGCGGTATGAGTAGAGGGCGGAACGCGTACGAAGAATTGGTGATTCTGTGGACGGAATGGCGCGCCGTTTGCTCCTAGTTCATGGGAAGGCTAGCTCGATTGCCCCGGGAAGAGACGGGGAATCCTGGTAGGGCCAGGAACCACTGCAAGCTGTTGAAAATAGAAAGATTATGAGAGATGAAAGTTAGCCAAGAATTGCCCTCTTTTCGGCAGGCGAGCGGACAGCCAAAAATGGGAAACAGTTTGCTTTCTCTGAGCCACAGCTGCTGAGGCGGGAACGACACAGGAAGGGGCAGAGCAGCATCTAAGTACGGTAGAGGGCGAGGAAGAGGCAGATAATTCAGAGGAGAAAGCGATTCAGGAAATGACGCCCCAAGCCCATGACGCGAAGCAAACTACCGCGGGCGATTTGCGGACTGCGGGCGTCGTGCTGGAAACGCGCGGGCTGCAGAAAACGTATGGGAGCGGCGAGAAGCTTCTTTCGGTTTTGGTAGATGCGAATCTGATTTTGCGGCAAGGAGAGATGGTAGCGATCGTGGCGCCATCGGGAGCCGGCAAAAGCACTCTTCTGCATTTGCTGGCCGCGCTAGACACACCAACGAGCGGTACAGTATACTTCGCTTCGAAAGCCATTGAATCGATTAACGAACGGGCGCTGGCGGAATTCCGGAATCGTGCCGTGGGATTTTTGTGGCAACGGCACCAGTTGCTGCCCGATTTTACGGCTGCGGAAAACGTAGCCATGCCGCTGCTGTTGCGCGGCGACGATTTTACTTCTGCGCTGGGGATGGCGCGGAAGTGGCTGGCGGAGGTTGGCTTGGAAAACCGAGCCGATCACCGTGCAGGGGAACTCTCCGGAGGGGAACAGCAGCGCGTGGCGATTGCCCGGGCGCTCGTCACTGGGCCGAGCGTGCTGCTAGCAGATGAACCCACCGGAGATTTGGACGAGCAGAATGCTTGGGCCGTGTTCGAGTTGCTGGAGCGGCTGCACCGCACGCACAAGTTGACGTCGCTGATCGCGACGCACAATTTGGCGCTCGCTGCGCGGTGTGACCGCATTCTGGGATTGGAACATGGCGTTCTGCGGACTCGCGAGGCTGCGGCTGTCGCGAGCGGGGCCCCCGGGGGAGAAGCGAGCTAACGTGTTCGAACGGTATACGGAAAAGGCGAGACGCGTCATATTTTTTGCGAGGTACGAAGCCAGCCAATACGGCAGCCCGTACATCGAGACGGAGCATTTGCTGCTCGGCTTGATGCGCGAGGACAAGGCGCTGGCGAACCGCTTCCTGCGGCAGCAGGGCTCGATCGAGTCCATCCGCAAAGAGATCGAGGCGCGCATCACCATCCGCGAGCGCATTTCGACGTCGGTGGAAGTGCCGCTGAGCGCGGAATGCAAACGCATCCTGAACATGGCGGCAGAAGAGGCGGAGCGGCTCGGGCACAAGCACGTGGGGACGGAACATTTGCTGCTCGGCATCCTGCGCGAGGAAAAATGCTTTGGCTCGGAAATTTTGATGGAGCGCGGGCTGCGGCTCTCCACACTGCGGGAAGAATTGGCGCGGACGTCGGGTGAGAAGACAGCCGCGGCACGGCCGAAAGAGACTTCCTTACTCGCGGAATTCAGCCGCGACCTGACACAGGCGGCTTCGGAAGGATCGCTCGATCCCCTGGTGGGACGCGAAGGGGAAGTGGAACGCGTCATTCAGATTCTGTGCCGCCGGACGAAGAACAATCCGGTACTGATTGGCGAGCCCGGCGTAGGCAAGACGGCCATTGTAGAAGGGCTTGCACAACGCATTGCGGACGGAGATGTTCCGCCGTTTCTGGCGGACAAACGAATTCTTTCGCTGGATCTTTCCTTGATCGTCGCGGGCACGAAATACCGCGGGCAGTTTGAAGAGCGGCTCAAGACCATCATGAAGGAGCTGATGGAGAGCCAGAACTCCATCATCTTTATTGATGAGCTGCACACGCTGGTGGGCGCGGGCTCGGCGGAAGGCTCGCTGGATGCCGCGAATATTCTGAAACCGGCGCTGTCACGCGGCGAAATCCAGTGCATCGGCGCGACGACGCCTGGCGAATACCGCAAGTCGGTGGAAAAGGACCGTTCCCTGGAACGCCGCTTCCAGGCCGTGAAGGTTCCAGCTCCCAACGAAGAAGAAGCTGTTCAGGTCATCAGCGGGGTGCGCGAACGCTACGAGAAATTCCACGCTGTAAGCTACACCGATGAAGCGCTGCGCTATTCCGTCTATCTTTCGAACCGCTATATTCCCGACCGTTTTCTTCCCGACAAGGCCATTGACCTGATCGATGAAGCCGGGGCGCGCGTGAAACTGCGGCAAGCCACGGTTCCCGAGGAAGTCGGTGAAGTACAGAAGCGCGTGAAGTTCATCACGCACCGCATGGAAACGGCGATCGCCAATCATGAATTCGAAAAGGCGCGTTTCTATTCGGAAGAAGAGCGCAAGGAAAAAGAAAACTTGCGCGGGCTGCGCGAGCGCTACAAGCTGGACGACGCTTCCACAGGCATCGTGACGCGGGAAGACATCGAAGAAGTCGTTTCGCGCTGGACGGGCATCGGCGTCACTTCCATTAAAGAAGATGAGCAGCAGAAACTGCTGCGCATCGAGCCGGAACTCCACAAGCGCGTCATCAGCCAGGATAAAGCGATTACGGCGCTGGCACGCGCCATTCGCCGCAGCCGCGCGGGGCTCAAATCGCCTTTGCGGCCGGTGGGCTGCTTCTTCTTCCTGGGGCCGACGGGCGTGGGCAAGACGGAAGTCGCACGGCGCCTGGCGGAATTCCTGTTTGGTTCGGAGAAGTCGCTGGTGCGTTTCGACATGTCGGAGTTCATGGAAAAGCACTCCGTATCGAAACTCATCGGGGCGCCTCCAGGGTACGTGGGCTACGAAGAAGGCGGGCAGCTGACGGAGCGCGTTCGCCGGACGCCTTACTCGGTGATCCTGCTGGATGAAATCGAGAAGGCGCATCCGGACGTCTTCAATATATTGTTGCAGGTATTCGAAGACGGGCAGTTGACGGACGGGCTCGGCAATACCGTGGATTTCCGGAACACCATCATCATCATGACTTCGAACCTCGGCGCGCGGCATTTGCAAAAGCGCACCTCCATGGGTTTCCAGTCCGGGACGGATGAAGCCGGCCAGAAGAGCATGGAAGAGATGGTGATGAACGAAGTAAAGCGGGCGTTCAATCCGGAGTTTTTAAACCGGCTGGACGAAGTGATTATCTTCAATCCGCTCGGTGATGAAGACTTGCTTCGCATCATTGATTTGCTGGTAGGCCAGCTGAACGACACGCTGATTCACCGGCAGGTCCAGGTCGTCCTCTCGCCGGAAGCACGGCAGTGGATACTCGAGAAAACGTGCGCGGACCGAAGTTATGGGGCTCGTCCGCTGCGCAGGGCTTTGCAGAAGTACGTCGAAGACCCGCTCTCCGAGGCGCTGATTCAGGGTGGAATCCAAAGGCCGGCGACACTCCAGATTTATGTCGCAGGGGAAGGCCTGTCGTTCCGCCCCGTCGGTGAGGCAACCCCGGTCGTCCACTAGCGAATCTGACACAACGCAAGAGGGACTCCGACCGGGTCGGGGTTCACGCACGGCCGGCCCACACCGGGTCCGGCGGGAGAAAAACATCTTGAGTTCGGGGGGCGCGGCCTTGACCACCTCAATGGCCGCTCAAAGAAGAGTCTGTTCGCCGTTTGGGTTTTTAGCGGCCCGGATGACGCGAATTTTCGCGGTGGCATTGCTGTTGGCGATTGCTTCGCCCGGAGCGAGGCCGCAAGACCCGCAAGCGGATTCCACTTCGAAGTCGCGCTCCTACCTTTTCTCCGCATCCGTCGATTTGATCACCGGGAAGGAATCCATCGAGGACCGCTCCGCCGCGGACCAGCAGGCCGCTGCAGCGCAGCAGTACGTGATAGACCGCATCGACTTTGTCGGCAATCGGCGGGTGCGCAGCGACACGCTGAAGGCCCGCATCTTCAGCCGCGAGGGCGACCCGTATAATGAAGAAACGCTGCGGCGCGATTTTCAGGCCTTGTGGAACACGCAATTCTTCGAGGACGTGAAACTTCGCGTGGAAGATTCGCCAAAGCGCCCGAACGGCAAGATCATCATTTTCGACGTAAAGGAGCGCCCGCAAATCCGCCGAATCCGCTACGACGGGAATCATTCGGTATCCGAATCGGACATTCTCGATCGCTTCAAGGAACGAAAGGTCGGGTTGAGCGTCGAAAGCCAGTTCGATCCAACAAAAATCAGGAAGGCGGAAGTGGTATTGAAGGAACTTCTCGGCGAACACGGGCGGCAGTTCGCGAAAGTGACGCCGCAGTACGAGCGCATCGCGTCGAGCAACGCGGTGATTCTCGTATTCAAGATTGATGAAGGACCGAAGGTCAAGGTCGGGCACATCAAGTTCACGGGAAATCACGCGTTCAGCGACCGGAAGTTGATCCGCGCCATGCACCACGACCGGCCGTACGGGATCCCTCTGTATTTCTGGGATATCCCCGTACTGTCGAAAACGTACGACCGGGAAAAACTGAACGAGGATCTGGAGGTCGGCGTACGCGGGCTGTATCGCGACAACGGATACTTCAAAGTTTCGGTGGGCGATCCCATCCTCGAAAACATCGACACCGAAGGTTATAAGCTGGGTATTCCTCTCACGGGACGCAGCCACGGCAAGGCCGTCAACATCACCATCCCCATCGAAGAGGGCGACCGCTACCACATGGGGACACTGAGGATCGTGAGCGCTGATCCTGATAAGGCGCTGACGTTGAAGGTCGAGGCCCTGAAGGGTTTTTTCCCGCTGAAGCCGGGCGATATTTTTTCGACCGAAAAGGTACGGAAAGCGCTGGAAAACTACGGAAAAGCCTACGGGGAATACGGGTTCATTGATTTCACGCCGGAGCCGGAGACGGAAATCGACGAAGAGAAGAAAATCATTAACATGACGCTGAAGTTCGACGAGCAAAAGCAGTACTACGTGAGGCGCATTGATTTCAGCGGGAACACCACCACGCGCGACAAGGTCATCCGGCGCGAACTGCTCATTGACGAAGGCCAGCTCTTTAACAAGCGATTGTGGGAGTTGAGCGTCCTGCGACTGAACCAGCTGGACTATTTTGACAAGATCGAAGCGGACAAGGCGGCGGAGCTAAAGAAAAACCCCAAAGACGGCACGGTCGACATCACACTAAAGCTGAAGGAAAAAGGCAAGCAGTCGATTGGCTTGCAGGGCGGCGTGAGCGGACTGGCGGGCAGCTTCATCGGACTCACGTATCAGACCAACAACTTCCTGGGCCTTGGAGAGAGGCTGACGCTTTCCGCGCAGTTTGGCGATCTGACGCGCAGTTTCAGCTTTGGATTCACCGAGCCTTACCTGTTTGACCGTCCGATTTCATCGGGCTTCACGATATTCTCGAGCCGTTACAAATTTGACCAAGCGCAGCAAGAAGCGATTCTGCTGCAGCAATCGGTCAGCATCAATCCGCAATTTGTGCAGAACTACACGCAGAACAGCGACGGGTTCACGATCTTTGCCAGCCGGCCGATCCGGAAATTGTCTTTTGCGCGCGTGACTCTGACCTACGGGTTGACGCGGACGAATATAACTTCTTTCAACGCGGCGTCCACACTGCTCTTCGAATCACTGCAATTTCGAAGCCTTACAGGCCCCAGCGCGCTCGACGGGATCGTCTCCAGCACCATCACTCCTTCGATCACCTACAGCACCATCGACAATCCCGTCAACGAGACGCGCGGCAAGAGTTTCTTTTATTCGCTGTCGGTGTCAGGGCTTGGCGGCAACGTAGACACCGTTACCAATGTTTTTGACGTGAAGTACTTTCACCCGGTCCGCAAACGCCGCAACGTTGTGGGTTTTCACTTTAGCGTCGCGCACACCACCGGTTTCGCCGGCAACGAAGTGCCGCCCTTCAGCCGGTTGTATATGGGAGGGGAGAACGATCTCCGCGGCTTCGACATTCGCTCGATCTCGCCGGTCACGTTCATTCCGGAAGCCACCGCGCAACGCATTACGTATCCCGATCCGATGTCAGGCGGCGCCTTGAGGTCGTTCACCGTGCCGGTGCTATCGTATGTGGCCACTTTGCCGGGGGGCGACCTGCAAGGATATAGCAACATTGAATACCGGATTCCCATCGTTGGTCCGGTAACGGCGGGGCTGTTTCTGGACGCAGGTACGGACGGCGTTCTGCGCCGGAGCGCGTTGCAGCTGAATTCGTCGGGTTTTCAGAGCCTGATTAATCCGGCGAACGGCGGGCAATTTCCCAATGCGGTGAATGCTGGTGGGCTGACGCAACAGCTTGCCATTGCACCAGGAACCAACTTTCGATTCCGCGCATCCACGGGAATTGAGTTCGTGGTGCAGCTGCCGATCATTCAGGCGCCGTTCCGGATCTACTATGCGTACAACGTGAACCGGTTGCACCAACAAATAGTCGCCAAGCGGCCATTCATCGAGCCGACTGAGATTCAGAGTTTGTGTTCCCAGTTTGGGGGCGGGGCTGGATGCAGTTTGAATCCAGTGAAACCGCTCGAATCCAGCGTATACAACCTGGAGATAGCGCCTGAGCTTGCATTTTTGCAGAACAATCCCGGACGGTTGAACTATTTCGAGCCCAAGACGACGTTCCGCTTCACAGTCAGCCGAACCTTCTGAGGAACGCGATGCTTGGAGAGAGTTCATCCGGGATTGGCACAAAGGATTTTGTGAAAAATAATAATGGCAGCGCTCGCGGGAGATCCGCGGAGCATGTTAGTGTGGGGGAAATCGTGGGAAAGAATTTGAGGAGGAAACTCAGACTTCTCGGCTGTTTGCTTGTTGCCGCAGGCCTGTTTTGGCTGAACGGCTGCAGCAGCAGCAGCGCGAACGTGGTCAGTGTGACGTTGAGCCAGACCATTGCCACGGTCATTGTCAGCCAATCGCTCACGCTTACGGCTACCGTGAACGGCGCGACCAACCTGAACGTAACGTGGACCTGCACCTATACGACCACCACGGGATCCGGCACCACGCTCAAGACCAATCCTGCCGTAGCATGCACCTCCGACACCGGAAATATTCCCGCCAATTCTACAGCTACAACCGTCACCTATACGGCCCCGTCGAAGGTTCCCGATCAGACGAAGTTTCAGGGCCTGCAGGTCCTTATCACCGCCACGTCCGTGCAAGACACCAAAAAGACAGGCATCTGCACCATCACCCTGGATTCCGGCATAGCCGTAGGCATTGCCCCAGCCACCGCCACCGTGCCGGTCAAGGAACAGCAGCAATTCGCGTTCCAGATAACCAACGATCTGCAGAGCAAGGGTGTCACCTGGCTGGTGACGCAATCCGTACCGACGACGACTGGGACTGCGGTAACAAACTATCCACAATTGCCGAGTTGTACGGTGGCAGGCAATGCCACGGGTTGCGGCTCAATCGATGCGAACGGGCTGTACACGGCGCCGACGGTTGTGCCGACGAGCACCACGGTGACGAGCACGCCTGCAAACGTAACCGTAGTGGCCACTTCGGTAGCGGACAACACGCGGTTCACCATCGGCACCATCACGATCATCGCGGGCGGCCCCATCTCGTTTGGCGGGATTTCCCCGACGATCGCCCCGCAGGGCGCTGCGTTTTGGGACATCTTTCTGAACGCTCCGAACATTTCGTCGGCGTCGACCGTCACGCTTACGGGCACACAAGGCGGTCCACCGACGACCCTGACTTCGATATCGGGCCAGATCAAAGTATTGTTTCCGATTCCCAATACCACGGTAACAAATCCTGCCTCGACGGGCGCACGCCTCCGCCTGAATGCGTTGAACCTGGCGAAGACGGATACCTATACGGTTTCCGTCACGGATCCCGCTGAGCCGGTGACCACCTCGCCGACGGGCTCCTATTCCTTCACGGTGCTGCCGGTGCGGCCCACCTCGATTGCTTCTATCCCCGACGATGTTCCACAGGGGACGCTGAACAATGAAATCCGTTTGTCGGTGGATGGCGGCTACTTTGGGCCAGGCGGCCAGCTTGCCAACATACTTTTTGAGGGCAATTCGGTCCCGACCACGCTGTCCGGGCCACGCCAGCTGAACGCCGCATTTCCCAGCGCGGGCATCAATTCGGGAAGTCCGGGACTCTATCAGCTCTCCGTGTCGCGGACTACACCCCCGCTAACCCTTCCGCCAGCGGTGACCAATCTCGCGGTGTTCCCGAGCTATTCGGTCAATCCGCCAGTGGTGGTCGGTTCAACGACAGCGGGCACAAACCCGAGCGCGATTGACCTTGATCCGACGCTTGGAGTGGCCGTGGTTGCGGAAACGGGATCGAACGCCATCCAGTTTTACACCATTGGAAGTAAAACGCTGACGCCGCTGGGTGCGCCCATCACAAGTGCGACAACGCCGGGTGTAACGATCAATGCGCCCACTGGCGTTTCGGTGAATCGCGCGAACCACACGGTGGCGGTGATCAATTACGGGGATCAAAGCGTCTCGGTGCTGCCGATTCCTGGCGCGCCACAGCAGGCACCCGGGACACCGTTCAACGTCTCGCTGGCGAACGGGATTACCTCGCTGAACACGACCACTACACCGTATGCCATTGGAGTGGACCCCGATACCAACTTTGCTCTAGTGGCCTACTCCAATCCTTCGACCACGAACCTGGCGAATATCGGCTTGATTGTGAATTTGAATCCGAACACAGGGACCAACCTTCCCAATGGCTGCGCGCTGGACCACACCATCAATTCGGGTTCGACGAAAGTCGGGCAATGTTTGTTTGCGCAGGTATCCCTGAACACGGGTTCCTATCCGCAGATCGCCATGGCGCCCCACGGACATCTTGCGTTTGTCACCCCGGGAGGATCGGGAGCCGTCCAAGGAATTGATGTGACGAAAACTTCCGCCTCGGTTGGAATTAGCAGCGTGTCGCTGGTGTCTTCCATCGTCACGGTTACGACCAGCGCCCCGCACAACTTGAATCCCGGGAACCCCGGCACGGTGCTCATTGCAGGTGTCACCTCGACGTCCGGAAATACCCAGTTCAATGGGGCATTTCCCGTATCTGCCGTTTTGAGTTCCACGCAGTTCACCTATTCCCTAACGACTACAACAAATGACACTGGCAAAAGCGGGGGCACGGTGTTCTTCAGCAGCCCGAACTTGACGTTTGGAATTTCCCAGACGTCGCAAGGGATTGCCGTCAATCCAATCACACGGACGGCTGCGATTGCCGACGCCAATGCAACCGGTTCGAACGGACCGCAGATCAACTTGCTGAATTCGCTGGATCAAGCTGTCACCTCCATTTTCTTCAACGCACAGTGCACCGTTTATACGACGACTCCCTCGCCGTGTTTGAGTTCACCGGAACTGCTGGGCACTACCGACGTTGCCTGGCAGCCCTATTCGAACGCCCTGGTTTCCTATAATCCACAACAGAATCAAGTTTCGGTGTCCGATCCGGTGACGCTAAAGCGCTTTGCCTTTGCCTGCCAGGATCCAAATGCTTGCCAGGTCAACCCGATCGTTCCGAGCCAAGCTACTCTTACTGGTTCAGGCGCGGCCACTATTACCGTGCAGTTTAGCGGCGGGGGCAGTGGTTCGCTGAAACTGTTTGGCGGACTCGCGGTTGATCCGGCCACAAACCAGGCATTCGCAGTCATGTCGGGGAGCGGCACGATTGCCGTCATTGACCTTGGGCCGAATCCACCCGCGCCTCTGTTGACGAATATGAAGCCGACTCAAATTACCGAGTTGGTCGTTCCCAGCAAGACCCCCGGGCCCGGAATTATTGGCGGCATACCGAACGCGGTCATGCCGCAGGGAGCGCTAACCTGCATCCCGACGCCTCCAGCGCCAGCGTCATCCTGCGACCTGGCGGGCGTGCAAATTTATGGTTCGGGATTCGCGGCCGGGGCGCAGCTTCGCCTGGATGGCACTTCGATTCCGCCGGCGAACATCCAAGTCGTGAGCAGCCGGCAGCTCACGGTCACGATCCCGGCGTCTTTCCTGATGTTTCCGCACCGGTACGCGGTGGATGTCATCAGCAGCGGCGCGCAATCCAATGCGACGGACTTATTCGTGATTCAGGCGGTAGATGTATCGCAAGTCTGCGCGGGCGTCACGAATCCGCTGGCAAGTTCGGTGGCGATCGCCGATCAACTGATGAACGGACCTTTCTCGCCGATCGCCGTGGTGAGCATGAGCGGATGCAATAGCATTTTGATCATCGACATCAATCCGGGCAGCGCGACGTTTGGGGCGGTGAAGAATACCATTGCCGTGGGCACGACTCCCATCGGAGTGGCGATCAGCCAGCATCTGGGGATGGCCGTGGTCGCGAACAACGGGAGCAACAGCGTTTCAATCGTGAATCTGATCACCGGCAAAGAGGCAATCGCGGACGTTACCAGCAGCCAAGGGATCGGAACGAATCCGACGGGCGTGGCGATCAACGATGCCACCGCCGCGGCCATCGTTACCAATACGGGGTCCAACACGGTCACCGAAATCGACCTCTCTCCCCTATTCAGTGCAACGCCGCCCACGAGCCTGACCGGGATCGCCATCGCCGTCGACCAGTCACCGCTGGCGGTGGCTATTGATCCGGACCGGGGAACCAACAACATGGGCTTGGCCGTGGTTACAGCGCTGCAACTGATCAGTGGCTCGCAACCACAAGGTGCGCTCGATTCAGTGGACATTGGGGCGGCTACGCCGGTGAAGAGCATCACGGGCGTCCCCGGCAGCGTTACCGCTGCGCCGACGGACATCGTATTTGATCCCTCGGTATCACCCGCGCTCTTTTACGCCAATTCCAGCGGCGGCAACGTGATTGCATCCTTTAACCCGGACACGGGAGCTGCTCCCATCACCAGTGTTGGCATCAACCCCACCTCGCTGGCGTTGAATCCCCAGACCGGCGCGATATTGACATCCAATACGTTGAGCAACACCATCTCGATTGTGGATACGACTTCGAATCCGTTCCGGACGCGGCAGACGCTGGGCCTCCCTGGTTCCCCGCAGTTTGGCGTGGCCATTGACCAGTTCACGAACCTTGCCGTCATCGTGGATCAAGCGAACAACCGTGTGTTCTTGTTCCAGATGCCGAACTAAGGCGAATGCCCGGAGAGGTTTTCCGAGTTCGCAGGCTGCGCGGCTGACGCAGCCCGAAGCAGAGCCGCACGGGCTGAAGAAGAGAAGCGGTCCTTGCGAATTTGGGAAGTGGGAAAAAGGGAGAAGGTGGGAAGCGTGCTTTGTGATTGCGGGAAGGAAAGCGCGTCGGCTATACTTCAAAGTTTGTTGAACGCCCCGCAGAACCCGCCGGGGAGCGGAAGCAGTTTAGACAGAGCCAAGCTGACTTGGCGCCGGTAAGTCCCGGTATCCCCGGGGCGAGCCACCACAAGGAGAAAAAAGTGAATTCCAGACTGTTGACCGCACTGCGGTCACGCAACACGTTGACTCTTACGGCGGCCTTAGCCGCGGCATGCGTTGTGAGTACCGCCGGCTGGTCGCAGTCACCAAGCACGGCGGCCTCGAGCACCGCTGCGGGAAAGGTTGGCGTCATCAATATTCGCCAGGCCATTGTGGCCACGGCGGAGGGCAAGGTAGCCTCGGCGGAGTTGCAATCGCAATTTGCGTCGCGTCAGACGGAACTCGAAGGCCTCAACAAACAGATCAGCGATCTACGGCAGCGGCTTGCGACCTGCGAGGGCAAGTGTAGCCAGGAGGAGATTACCCGCCTGACGTCGCAAGGGCAGAGGCAGGCGCAGCAGCTGGAGCGCAAGCAGACCGAATATCAGGATGACGTGAACGCCGCGCAAGGTGACGTGGTTGACCGCATCGGCCGGAAAATGGTGGATGTGCTGGACCGTTACGCCCGGGAAAACGGTTACGCGATAGTGCTGGATTCGTCGTCGCAGAACACTCCGATTCTCTATGCTTCAAACCAGATTGACGTGACGCAAGACATTATCCGCCTTTACGACCAGAACTACCCGGTTAAGACGGGCGCCACGACGCCGTCCAAGCCGGCGGCGCAAAAGCCGGCAGCAACGAACCCCCCGGCCAGCACGCCGCCGAAGCCTTAATAGCCCGCATATTGTTCTGACGGTTTTTTGGTTCTCGAAAACGCCCCGGCATATTCGGGGCGTTTTTCTTTTCCGCGGGGCTAATTTTCGGGAACGTCCAATTCTGCTTTCGCCGCAGCGGTGCAATGCTTCCGGCTCCGATCTGGGTGGGATCGCGCCCGCACTTTGCAATTCCCTCGCACTAAGGCACAATTCCTCACGCCCACCGGCATGTCCACGGAGGTCTTTATGCCCGAAGCAAAAACGCAGCAAGAAAAATCCGCTCCGCAAAAAAGCATCCTCGATCGCGTTCCGCGCCCGCCTGTTTTTGCCACGTTCGCCGAAGAGCGGCGTCATCGCAAAGAGCGACTCGCGGCCAGCTTCCGCCTGTTCTCGAAATGCGGCTTCGATGAAGGAGTCGCGGGGCACATCACCGCGCGCGATCCCGAACGGCTCGATCATTTCTGGGTGAACCCGTTCGGGGTGCACTTCAGCCACATCCGCGTCTCCGATCTGGTGCTGGTGAATGACGCCGGGCAAGTTGTGGAAGGCCACCGGGAAGTGAACCTGGCGGCGTTTGCTATTCACTCGCGCATTCACAAAGCCCGGCCGGACGTGATCGCTGCGGCGCATGCTCATTCCCTCTATGGCAAGGCATGGTCTTCGCTTGGAAGACTCCTCGACCCGATCACGCAGGATGCCTGCGCGTTTTATGACGATCACGCCGTGTTTGAGGATTTCACCGGCGTCGTCGAGGAAACCTCCGAAGGCGACCGCATCGCGAAGGCGCTGGGCGGCAAGAAGGCGGCCATCCTTCGAAATCATGGCTTGCTGACCGTCGGGCGCACCGTGGATGAAGCGGCGTGGTGGTTCATCACCATGGACCGCTCCTGTCAAGCGCAATTGCTGGCGGAAGCGGCCGCGGCACCGCACAAAATTCCGCACGAAACGGCGAAGCACACTTACTCGCAAGTGGGATCGCCCTTGGCCGGCTGGTTCCAGTTTCAGCCGCTTTGGGATCGCATCACGCGCGAGCAGCCAGACCTGTTTGAGTAGCCCCCGCCTTGCGACCACCGGCTCCGGTTAGGGTTTCGCCGGTGCCGGCGCGGGAGTAGGACTCGGCGCGGCCGGTTTGTTGCCGTAGTCGAAGTTCACCTTGGGAGCCTGGCGTGCGCCTTCGTCGGTCTTGAAGTAGGCGTCGTTGCGCGCGAAGCCGGCGAAGCTGGCGACGAGGCTGTTCGGAAAGAGCGAGATATACGTGTTGTAGTCTTGCACGGCCTCGTTGTAACGGCGGCGCTCCACGGCGATGCGGTTTTCCGTGCCCGCCAATTCGTCCTGGAGGCGCAGGAAATTTTCGTTGGATTTCAACTGAGGATAGTTTTCAACGACCACCAGCAGGCGTCCCAGCGCGGAATCCAACTGGCCGTTCGCGGCAATTTTTTCAGCCGGAGAATGCGCGCCCAGCAAGGCGGAACGCGCCTTCGCAATATCGCCGAACACAATCTGCTCTTGCACCGCAATGCCTTTTACCGTTTCCACCAAGTTGGGAATCAAATCCGCGCGGCGCTGCAGGACGACGTCCACTTGCGCCCATGCGGCGTTTACGGCTTCCCGCTTGATGGCCATCTGATTGCGGCGGCCGATAAACGAACTGCCGAGCATCAGAGCGATTACCACCACAACGATCAAGACCACTAAAGCTATTTTCATATACACCTCGACTTAGTCAGGATCACGAATGGGCATTCTTGACGCGCCGCCATTCCCGCTTGGGGAGATGCTTGTCCAGCGCGCTGGAAATCTCTTCCAATGCTTTCAAATACGCACTATACACGGGAACAATTTCGCCGTGGAATTCTCCGGTTTCGCGAAGTTTTAGCAGGGCGCTGAACGCCGAGGCCTCCGCACCGGTGAGGGCCGCGGCGCGCGCAATGATATCGTGCGGTGTCGCCGGGGATTCTTCGCCAAAGGCAATCACGGTGTGGCGGAGAAGCGTGAGTACGCCAGAGAAAGACTTGCGCAGCACTGGGGCGAGCTCTCTCGCGTTGCCCGGCGCGCGGAGATAGTGTTGACGCAGTTTCAAGATCATCGTCCGCAAGTCATGTTCGACCTGCACGCGATGAAGATTCATGGGAACTTCGATTTCCGCAACGACGTCCTTGCCATAGAGCACGCGCCGGCCGTGCTTCATATCGAGGATTTCGATGGCAAAAACATCGGCGGCCTGATGCAGCTCATCCCTGGTGAAGAAAAGGGGCGCGGGTTCCTTCTGGTCCACGCACCACCACTTCACCACGTGCGCCAAGCGGCCCAACTCTTCGACGGTCAGGGAATGAAGAATGCAGGCGACATTGAGATCGGAGAATCCCGTGCGAAAATCGCCGCGCGCAGCAGAGCCGAACAAGATGACGCACTCGAGGTTGGCCGCCGCGAATTCTTTCAGCCGGTTCACGAATTCCGTCAGTTTTGCATCCGTGGAAAGCATTTCTGTCGCGTTCCTTTCCTTGTGTGCTACCAGCTTCCCGAGGCTCCTCCGCCTCCGCTACTTCCGCCGCCAAATCCGCCGAAGCCGCCACCGCCGCCACCGCCGCCGAATCCACCACCACCACCCCAGCTCCCGCTGTCCGACCGGCCGCCCGATCCGCTCGCCAGCATTCCCAGGAGAAACCAGAGGCAGCCGCCGCCGCCCGAGCCACCGCCACGCCGGCCAGAGATCCCGCTAATTACGCGAAAGAAGAGAATCACAGCCAGAACGACCCAGAATACGGGGAATCCAATGTGCCCGCCAGAGTCACGATAGTGCGTTATGGGAGGCCGGCCGCTCAAGGTAACGCCAGCATCGCCGGCAATGTAGTTTGCCAGTTGCCAGGCGGCAGCCTCCGCGGCCCTGCTGTAGTCGCCTTGCCGAAGAAAAGGCACCATAGCGCGGCCGGCATCGCCCGCCCGCGCATCGTTGATCACCGGCTCGAGACCGTAGCCGACTTCGATGCGATATTTTCGCTCGTGGGGCGCGACCAGGAGCAACACGCCGCGATTGTCCTTCTTTTTTCCGACACCGAGCTGTTTGAAAAGATCCACGGCGTACGTCTCGACGCTTTCGCCATCGAGCGAAGCCACGCTCACGATGGCCATCTGCGCGCCGGTTTTCTGTTCCAGTTCGCTGCAAAGCGATTCGAGGCGTGCCTTTGTGTCGGTCGAGATGACGCCAGCTAAATCGGTGACGTAACCGGTGGGATGGATTTTCGAAACGTCATCCGCCGAAGCTAAACCTGCTCCGGCGAGAAGCAAGCAGGGAAGCAGCGCGGTTCGAAAGAGGGGGAACAGTTTCATTCGGTATCGGAACGTGGCCGTCGAATGACTATACGGCTAGATCCAACCTGCTGTAAAGTTTCCGCGCGGTATCTGCCGATCCTGCGTGGCTGCTTCGCATGCTGGAACTCGTTGCATGTTTGTTCGGAACGAAGACGAACCAACAACTGCTCCTCTGCGGGAGACTCGATCAATTGAACCAGTAGGGAGTTTTCTTCGTCCACGCGCTTTCCGGGTAGCGCTTGTGGAGCAATTCGAAAGCTTGTTTCGAATAGTTTTCTCCGGAGCTTTCGGTGCAGCCGAAGCGCGAGGCACGCACGACGAGGTGGAGCGCTTCGGGAACAAGAGCATCGTCGGGGTGGGCGCTAGCCCAGTCGAGCGCGCGTTTGCCGAGCCAGTTCGGCGCGGCGGGTTGTGCGGCGAATGCACTTTCCTCCTTGGCTGCGATCGCGCGGTCCTCGGCCGTTAAAAAAGATGGCGTGGAAATTCTTCCATCTGCGTAAATCTCCTTCAGCGGACTGCTTAAATTGATGAACATTCGATAGTAGTCCTGGCCGTAGGATTCGCTTTTGGAGTTCGGCGTCAAGGAGCACCACCAATTGTCGTGGAGATTGTCGATGCGGTCGAAGCGCGGTTCGCCGACGGTGTACAGGTTTCCGCGCGGATAACCGGCGGTGACGAACGGACGGAATCCTGGATTGCGCAGAATCGCCAGGACCGCAGCGAAACGAAGGGAGGAACCGTCTGTGGTGCGGTTGAACTCCGCGAACTCAGCCGCAGCCTCCGGAACAAGTTCTTGCGCAGCGGGGACGAGTTCGCGGGCCGTGGTCTCCTGGTCCAGCAGGATGGCGCGCGTCCACGCAGCGATCACAATGTCACGGCGCAGCGGCTTCAGCAAAGCGGGGGATTTTGCGGCTTCGGCGAGCATGCGAAGTGGCAGTTTTTCCGTCAGGACGACCGAGGCGTCAGCATCGAAATGAGAAGCGCTCGCGGGGGCAGGTGCGGCATTGCCCTCAGGCGGGTTGGGATAGGCCTCGGCGTCGTTGGAACTGCGCGGAGCGAACTGGAGGAATTCCTGGAGGCTGGTCGCAAGTTTCATACGCAGCGCCAAGAACTGATTCCTGGCGGAGAAGGAGAGAGAAGGACCGCGCTCTGCGAGGAGCTGGTCGAGTTGCTGCCTGGCGGCGTTCGCATTCCCGGATTGCTCGAGAAGACGCAGCCGGTGAAAGGTAATGGTGAGGTAGGCGGGAGAGTCTGGAGCGATCTTTAGAGCGGCGGCAGAGAGATCCGTTGAGGCTTTGTCGCTGGCTGGGACTTTGGCAATCGCGGCAACAAGCCAAGGCAATGATTTTGTTTCTTGCCAGCGCTGCAGAGAGTGTTGAAACGCGGAATCGCCGGTTTGCTGAAAGGTGAGAACCCAGTCGGTCATGTCGGCGCCCCGAAGGCGCGTGGTTTCATCGACGATGACACCTTTGCGGGGAGGCAGACCGGGAGATTCGGGAGCAAGCGTAGTCGTCTTTGTGAGAACGGGATGATCGAGGAGCCAGAGATAGTCGGTCAAATCCTGGCGGAATGTTTTCGCGGAACCGCCATTCGCGAGTGCGACTTCCAGCTCCCGGAATCGCTGCTCACGATGAAGTCGAATGCGCACGAAACCGAGAAGCCGCTCGGCGGGATCGTGCATTTCAGCGAGGTTCCTGTCGGCCGCGATGGCGCGCAACTTTGCTTCTGCTTGCTCGAGAGCTTCGGAATCGTATTCTTCTTCGCCGGAATCCAAGGTGCTCTTGCGGATCAGCACGCGAGCAACAAGGTAGGAGGCGAGCTGGTGGTAAGGCGAAGCGGAATCTTTCGCGATGGCCTCAAAGGCTTGCTGCGCCTGGGAAAATTCGCCAGCGTAGAAATGAGCGGCGGCGATCTGATAGGCGCGATCGGCGCGAACCAAGCCGGAATCCGTGGGATTTGCCGCGGCCGGTAGGATCGCAGGACTGGATTTCGGCGGGAGGCCGCTGCTGCCGGAACAATTAGCGAAGACCATGTCCTGCGCGACGATCCAGTCGTTGACGACCGCGCTCTGGGCGCCGAACTGCTCCACGCGCTGGGTCAGCGTTCGAACGGCAAATTCGAAGGCGCTGTCCAGGCAATTGTAGTATTGGAGATAGGTCCCTGCGAGATCGACTTGGCGGGCAATTCCGTATCCGCTGTCGTAGAGCCGTGAGTTCGCGGGCGTTTTGCCAACAAGTTTTGCGCGCGCGTCGTTCCAGGTTTCTATCCAACTCTTTTTGGCGGATGCGTTCTCTTCTGCGGAAGGCTCTGCGGGAGTTTTTAGTTCAGCCGGAGTGAAGGACTTGCCGCTAAGGTTGCGATACGCGATGTAGAGAGGCTCGTGCCAATAGGTGTGTTGCAGGACTTCGAGTCTTCCGCGGGCATACTCTGCGTAGGGGATCCCGGGGCCGGTGGCGGAGAAGAAGAGCGGTCCGGTAAGGTCCGGCCCGCAGGCGAGGGCTGGCGTGGGAGGAAAAACGAGCGCTGTGATAAGGATGGCGACAATGAAAATGCGGGCGACGCGATAGATCATGGCTGCCACTCCTGAAGAACAGCTTCCGCGGCGGGTTGCGTCCACGCGCGGGGCGCGAAGATGTAAATTCGTTTGTTGCGAGTCGCGCGGATGGCTTGATTTGGTGCAGCACCGAGCATGGCGCCTGAAAGAGGCTCGTCGGTTGTGACGCCGAGGCTGCCTTGGCAGGCGCGGACTGGGAAGTCAGCGCCGGTGCTGAGAAATTTTGCGACGTTGGCGGCGTCGGGGCCCATACGGAAGAGCATGGGGACGGCTTCGTCGATCGTGCCGGGCGGCAGCTGTTCCAACCATGCGTCGCCGATGCACCAGGAAGCGAGCGCGGTGATCGAGAGCGGGACAGAAGATGGCAGTTTCTCGCGGACATCCGAGAGAAGCGCGGAGTAAAAAGCGCGTTCGCTGACGGTGGCGTCGAAATCGACCTGAATGGCGCGAACATTCGGCAGATTCGCCAGGTCAGCGATCTCGGCGACTGCATGCGCCCGTTGCTGGGCGGTGTAGTGTGCGGGAGAAGAAGAGCGAGCGGCTGCGAAGAAGTAAGCGGCAGCCTGGCGGCCGGCGCGGGTTTCGATGCGTACGACAGCGACCAGTGGCGTGCTTGGCGCGACGCGAAACGGTTGCAGGCGAGGGCGAATGTGGAGAGAGTTGCCGCGAAGATTCTCGTTTGGCGCCGGTATATAAATCGTTTTCGCCAGGAAGGCCACGCCAGCGTCTTTCTTTTCGAGGAAACGAAGATCTTCGGGGCGTTCCCAGGCCCAGAAGAACAAACCGGGTAGCGAACCCATCCGCTGGCCCGAGGGCGTGTGCGGTGCTTCGCTCCCTTGCCAGTGACGGAAGCGCCGCGACAAGGGGCGCGCGAAGCGGGGCCCGGCAACGAATCCCGAGAGCAAACACACGAAGAGCATGGCCACGACTCCGCCGCGAATTTTTGCCGTGTGCATCACTTATGCCTCAGAGGGCACTTCAGATGCCACCGTCCACCAGCTGATGACAAAGGGTTTAGAGAACGTGTCCCGGGGATGGGCGGGTACGGCAGAACACGGGATGTGCCAGACAGCACGCAGTGGCGCTCCTGCTTTTCTCTTGCGGGACGTGCCTCCCCGACGCTCATTTGTGTTTGGGTCTTTTTCGGGCGCGGGCATACTTGAGCGCGATCAAGCCTCTCGAGAAGGTCTTGTTTTCGAGGAGGGTGAATTCGCGCTCCGGAAAGCCGCCGGGGAAGAGCGGGATGCCTTCGCCGATGAGAATGGGAACCATTCCGATATAAAGCTCGTCGACCAGGTCGTCTTTGAGAAAATCGCGCGCGAGTTCGCCGCCGCCCATCAGCCAGATATTTTTCCCCGGGCGCTTGCGGAGCTTGGCGAGAAAGCTCTTGGGGGATTCGTTGACGAAGGCCACGCCGCCGCGCTCGCCTGGCGGTTGGGAATGGGAAAACACATAGTTTTTGATCTTGGAGTCGCTGAACCCGCCGCCGCCCATTTTGAGGGCAACGTCGTAGGTCTTGCGCCCCATGATCGCGGTGTCAATGGTGGCGAAAAACGGGCCCATGGAAAAGTCCCTGGGCATGAAGAGAAAATCCACCGCGCCATCGGGGCGGGCGATGTAGCCGTCGAGGCTGATGCCTAACCCAAGGACCACTTCGCGCATGGCGCGCATTTTAAACGACCGGGCGCGGAAAGACGACTGAAAGCGGAGTGGAAGGGGTCCCGGCCAGTGAACGTTCCGTCAGTCCCCGGCGAAGAGCGGTGAGTCACCAGATGTTCTCTAAGTATTCATCGCAGGTTCGCACGGCGGGCGGTCTTATGCGTGAGGGCCAAATCTGGGAGACCAACTGGCTCCAGACCAAACCGCAAGGGGTGTGACCGATGAAACGATTTCGGAATGTAGCGCGAATTCCAGCTGCAGGGCTTCTGCTGCCGGTGGTTCTCGGATTGCTCATGGCGACGCCTGCGAGGGCCGATGGCGATCTGAACAAAGTCAAGCACATCATCGTCATCATGCAGGAGAATCATTCCTTCGATAATTATTTTGGCGCGCTCGCGTATGCGCCGGGAAGTCCGTACCGCAATGGAATCGGCGGGTGCCGCAAGGACGACCACGATTGCGTGGACGGGCTGGCCTGCAAGGTGAACCAGGATGGCACGCTCACCTGCTCCAATGCAAACCGCGAAGACAACGGAAGCATGGTGTTCTCGTTCCACGATCCGAAGCGCTGCGCGGCGCCGGACCTGAATCATTCCTGGTTCGAAACCCACGAAGAAGTGAATTTTTTTCACCCGAACGACACGCGGCGCGATCCGGACGATAACGGGTTCGTGCGCGTAAACGACGCGACCGAGCAATTGGACAACGGAGTGGAAAGCCTGACAGAAGATCAAACGATGGGTTTTTACACGCAGGATGACATCCCATTCTATTACGGGCTTGCGGCGAACTTTGCCCTGAACGACCGCTATTTCGCGTCCGTGCTCGGGCCGACGTTTCCAAACCGCGCGTACCTGGTGGCCGCCACGTCCTTCGGGCATCTGACGACCAGCGACACCTTTCCGCCGGCAGGCGGATACAAGCCGATCACGGGAACGATCTTTGATTTGTTCGACAAGACCAAGGTGACCTGGGCCGACTATTTCCAGGATGCGCCGCAAGGCGGAGCATTCCGGCCATTCAGCGCGACGGCGATCGATCCGCACTTCTTTCCGCTGAAGTTGTTCCTGGCGCAGGCCAGCGGCGCGCCGGGTGTGGGTGAGTTGCCGAGCGTCTCGTTTGTGGATCCGAATTTCGGACTCTTCGGAATCGCGCTGGAGAATGACGAGCACCCTCCGACGGACATTCAGCGCGGGCAGGCCTTTGTTTCACAGGTGCTGAGCGCGGTGCGCAACGGTCCGTTCTGGAAGGACACCGTCATATTCATCACCTACGATGAACATGGCGGTTACTACGACCACGTGGCGTCGCCGGCAGCCCAGCAAGGACATGCCAGGACCCCGGACGGCATCTCGCCAGGACAGTGCGCTGATCTTTCCAACGTGCCCGCGAGCCTGCAACCGGGCGGCGGAGCAGAATGCAGCCAGAACCTCTTGAGCAAGAACGACACAACAGTGATTGATGCCGGCAAGCTCTGCCCGCAGTTCACCACGAATCCGACCGGACCGTATCCGGAAGAGTGTGCGTCGTTCGATCAGCTCGGCGTGCGCGTTCCGTTCCTGGCGGTATCGCCGTTCTCCAAGCAGCACTATGTTTCGCACACGATTGGCGACCACACGTCGATTCTGGCGTTCATCGAAAAGCGCTTCCTTAGCTTGGCGGAGAGCGTGGATGAAGACGGCGACAACGACGCCGATGACATCACCGTCACCCGGCTGCATTTGACGAAGCGTGACCAGCACGCGCACACGCTCGAGGACATGTTCGACTTCGACCGCGCACCGTCTTCCGGCACGCCGATCACGCCCGTGTTGCCGCCGGCGCAGGACTGCACACCGAAGTAAGCTGTTGAATTTGCAGGAAATATTGGCGCGGCCCGGGTCTCGCCGACCTGGCTGCGCCTTTCTGTTCTCGAAAGCTTTCGCGAGGCAATCAGGGGCGGAAGGGTGGCCAGGAACCACCTTTCCGGCGAACAGTGTTTGTCTGCCAGCTGGAACTGAGAATCCAAACTCTCTTAGTGAAGGAGCAGGACGGACTGGCGTATCATGCGGGTCGTCAACGTAGTCCTGTGTATACGGCCTTTCCCAAAACGGCGATGTTTTCTGAGATGGATTTTCGCGGCTATCAGTCTGCTGGGGAGGTTATTCATGTTCTCGACAAAATTCCGGTTTGTTCTTGCATTCCTGATTTGTCCTTCGAGTTTGTCCTTTGCTCAGGTCGCTTCTCGGTCCGGGGATATCGTAAGTAGCTTGAAACCAACTCTGCGCGCCCAGGCAGGCACGGCAGCTGCACCGACGAATCGCACAAGAATCAAACGACCGGTCTTGGCGCCAATTGACCAGTGGACCCAGGCGCCGTTGGTATCGAACGTCCGCCCAGGCTCCGTGGTTGAGTTATGGGTGGGCCACAGTCGAATTGCTACATCGGCCCCGGTTCCTACGGGCGCCACACTTACCCGCGTGCGCCTCCCTCACCGACTGTCGCCCGGGGAGACCCTCCGGGCCAGGGAAAAGAGCGGCCATAGAACAAGCCAGCTCAGCGATCCCGTGGTGGTGGAGAACAATTACGTCACCAATCGTTACGACAACGAACGGAGCGGGTGGAATCCCCACGAATCCGAATTGACGGTCCGGAGAGTCAGAAGGGGATTCGACAAGCTCTGCGAACATCCAGTGGATGACGCGATTCGAGCGCAACCCCTCTATGTGCAAGACGTAGATATTCCTGGCAGCGGCAGACACAACGTGGTGTTCGTCGAGACGGACGGGGATGAGGTTTGGGCGTTTGATGCGGACACTTGCGCGCCAAACGAACCAGGTCTGTGGGTACGCAAGCTGCTGGGGCCGGGAGAGAGTGTTCCGACGGGAGCCTGTGGTGGCGTCAGGGGAATTTGGGCTACGCCGGTCATTGACCGGACCACCAACACACTTTATGTCGTGGCCCCAGTGCAGAACAGCGCAAACACTTTCTTTCGTCTGCATGCGCTTAATATCGCTAACGGTCAGGATCGAGCCACTCCGATTTTGCTCGATGGGACGACCGTCAGTTTTGCATTTGGCGGAACGACCGCCCGCTTCAGCGCCTTGGCTCAGAACAACCGCCCCGGCCTGCTATGGGACAGGGGAGTCCTTTACTTGGCTTTTGGATCTTCTTGCGACATCGGCGTCTATCATGGATGGGTCGTAGCCTACGATGCCGATCTGCCGGGAAGTCCCACTTTTCTTAGCCAATTGGGAGTCTTCAATACGTCACCGGCGCTGAACGCACCGTGCAGCCAGAGTGTGACTCCGCCGTGTATGGCTGGGGTCTGGCAATCCGGCCTGGGGTTGGCGGCGGACGGCGATGGCACGATCTTCTTCATGACGGGAAATGGCCAGTTTGATCCCAGCAACGGAAGCTATGGAGATACGGTGCTGCGGCTCAAGCTAGCAGCCAGCTCTCCAAAAAAGCAGATGCAGATCGTAAACTATTTCACGCCTTTTGATTTTAACACTCTCTATAACCCGGGCGATCAAGATCTCGGTTCCGGCGGGCCGGTGTTGTTCAAAAACGGCTCGCGACGGTTCCTCTTGGCGGGTGGCAAACCATTCAAGAGCTATCTGATCGACCGGGATTGCCAGCCCGCAGCCTCTTGCAGCGGCGATCCCAACTGGTGCCACCCAGCGCCAGGCCAAGTTTGCCATTCGGATAATCCAAATGTAGTGCTGCAAACGCTGACGCAGCCGCATGGAATGGTTGCCGGGCCCGCCTATTACCAAGGTCCTTCGGATCTTCGAATCTTTTACGGCTTCAATTTCAATCCGATGGCCGCCTATGACTTCCAGACGAATCCGCCACAGATCGTCAATCCGGAAAGCACGCCGGACAGCGCGCCCGTAACTTCTCCGATCCCTACCATCTCTTCTCACGGAAATGCTCACGGAAGTGCCATTCTCTGGGCGGTGTTCCACCCTTCGGCGGGCCAAGATTTGACGCTTCACGCCTATGACGCCAACGATCTGCAAGACAATTTATTTGCGCTGCGAGGCTCTTCGCTGGACGTTGGCGGATGGGTCCCGCTGGGCAATCACTACGGTAATTCTTTTCAAGTCCCGACCGTTATCCACGGAAAGGTGTACGCGGGCTCCAAGGATCGCCTTGTTGTTTTTGGGCTAAAGAAGCGGCCGCACTGCGTGCCTTCTGTGGAATGCAACGACACCGTCACGTTTCGTTGCACGAAGGGTTCCGATTCCGACGAGTTTCAACTGCAACAAAAGCAGGACGGGGCGTGGAAAACCGTGCCTGATCCTAGTTCCTCCAGGGTATCGGACAGATTTGTTTCCTTATGGGATTACCCCTCCGGCGACGCTGCTTCTTACCGAGTCTGCTCGAAAGATCAGCCGGAAAGCTGCACTCGGGAATTCGCTGCGGTCTTGCCTCACCAGCAGTGCAGCAGCCTGGGTGATAAAGGGTCTGTTTCGCAATGCGGAAGGAAAGGAAAGCCACCTTGCTTTTTGGAACTACCCTGGCCGGTTTCCAGCCGAGAGAAAACCGAAGGACCTAGTCCAGACAGGGATTAATCCGTTCCCACACGTATATTCCTAGGCCCTTTATTTAGCCGGCCGGGGGATGTCCCATCTGGCATCGGTATGGCCAGCCATTGCCGTTGCAGCCGTCTTGCCGAACAGACAACTGGCATGTGACCGCTAGGAAACCACGGCAAGATCCTGGTCAGGCCGCTTATCGAAAGCGGACCCACCACCGAAGTGTCCCGTATCTTGCTTTTGCCGTGTAGCGGGAATATACTCTATTTTCGCTCTGAAGCGGGTCGAACGGATGGGTGGGCGCAAGCCCACTTTTTTGTTGGCGCCGGACGGAGTGCAGTGCGGACCGGCGACGGTCGGGGAGTCTCTGCTTGGATTTGGAGAAAATCCGCGAAGCCGCCGAGCGGGTAGCGCGTTCGGAGGGCCTGGAAATCGTTGACGTCGAATGGAAAATCGGCAAGCAGCGGTTCCTGCGGGTGTACATCGACCGGGTGCCGAAGCCGGTGGCGCAGTGGAGCGGTGCGGCGGGGGAAATTGGCGCGGCAGAAAGCGTGAATGACCCGTACGCGAAGATCAGCCACGCGGATTGCGAGCGCGTCAGCCAGCAATTGAGCGTGATCCTGGATGTGGAGGAACTGATTCCGGGGCCGGGATACATCCTCGAGGTGAGTTCGCCGGGGATGGACCGGGCGCTGAGGAAGCCGGCGGATTTTGAGCGCTTCAAGGGGCGGCTGGCGAAGATCTCGACGGCAGAGCCGGTGGGTGAAGCGAAGTTTTTTGAGGGGCGGCTGGCGGGTTTTGCGGACGGGAAAGTCCGGGTGGAGTTGCAAGGCAAGGAAACGCGGACGGTGGAAGTGCCGCTGGAGGCGATCCGCAAGGCGAATTTGGTTGTGGAGTTTTGAGAAGAATTTTCAGTTGTTAGTTTTTAATCCTTAGTAAGAGCTTCGAAACAAGAATCAATACAGAGGGCGCTCCAGGACACAGAGGTCACCGAGAAAAGATCGCCGCGAAATACGAAGGCGGCTTGCAGCATAAGTGACCGGAGATTTCAGGAACGGGACATGGCGAATTTGCTCTACCAACAGATTGAAATGCTGAGCCGCGAGAAGCACATCGAGCCGGAAGTCGTGGTGTCGGCGATTGAAGACGCGATGGTGGTGGCGGCGCGGAAATATTACAAGACTGAAGAGGACCTGCGCGCGAAATTCAACCAGGAAACCGGGCAGGTGGACGTGTATTCGGTGTACACGGTCGTCGAGGAAGTGACCGACCCGAAGAAAGAGATCAGCCTGACGGAGGCCAAGAAAAAGAATCCGGCGGCGGAAGTGGGCACGGAGATTGTGGCAGCTAAGCCGACGGACGTGCTTGGTCGCATCGCGGCGCAAACGGCGAAGCAAGTGATTCTGCAGAAAGTGCGCGAAGCCGAGCGCGACACGATTTTCAACGAATACCACACGCGCGTGGGCGAACTGGTGACGGTGATCGTAAAGCGCGCCGAAGGTCCGGACCTGATCGTGGACATGGGGCGGACCGAAGCGCGGCTGCCGAAGCGCGAGCAGTCAAAACTGGAAACCTACAACATCGGAGAGCGGCTGCGCGTGGTGATCAAGATGGTGGACCGCGCGGCAAAAGGGCCGCAGGTGATCGTTTCGCGGGCGGATGCCAGTCTGGTGCAGCGGCTGTTCGAAATGGAAGTGCCGGAAATCTACGACGGCACGGTGCAGATCCGTTTTGCGGCGCGCGAAGCCGGAGAACGCACGAAGGTGGCGGTGGCGAGCCGCGACAAGGACGTGGATCCCGTGGGCGCGTGCGTGGGAATGAAAGGCATGCGCGTGCAATCCATTATTCGCGAGCTGCGCGGCGAAAAAATCGACATTATTCCCTACAACGAAGAGACGGTAGCGTTCGCGCAGAAGGCGCTGAGCCCGGCGAAAGTGACGCGTGTGCAAATCACCGACCCGGAAAACAAAAAGCTCGAGGTGATCGTCGAGGACTCGCAGCTTTCCCTGGCCATCGGCAAGAAAGGGCAAAACGTCCGGCTGGCGAGCAAGCTGATCGGCTGGGACATTGACATCAAGAGCGAGGAAGAGAAGCGCCAGGAAATCGAAGAGCAGATGACCGCGCTGACCGCTCCGGCGACACCTTTGACTTCGCTGGCAGGCGTGGGGGCAAAGACTATCGAGAAGATCGAAGCGGCGGGAATTACCTCCGTCGAGAAACTCGCCGGAATGACGCCGGAACAATTGATGGAGATTCCGGGCATCGGCGAAAAGATGGTGGACAAGATCTATCAGGCGGTCAACCGCTTCTACGAAGGCGGTACAGAGGCTGCTGCTGCGACGGGCGAAGCCATCGCGGCCGGGGAGGCGCCTGCTGAAGAAGGGGAAGCAACAGCGACAGAGAGCGCAGAGGCTTCCGCGACTCCTGAAGCGTCCGAAGTAACCGAAGCCGTAGAAGAGACGGAAGAAACGCCGGTGGCGGAAGACAACGCCGCCGAGGCCGCGCCCGCTGACAGCAAGGATGATGCGGAGACGGCGGAAGAGGCAAAGTCGTAAAAGGACGCATGACCGACGCAAATCAAGTCCGAATCAACGAGCTGGCCCGCGAACTCGAGGTCAAGGCGAAGGCCATCATTGACCTTTTACCCGGGTACGGCGTAACGGAAAAAAAGACGCATTCGAGCTCCATCCCGGTGGACGTGGCGGAAAAGGTCCGCAAAAACATCCTGGGACAAGCAGAGGCTGAAGCGGTTGCCGAGGCCACAGCCAAAGCGGAGAAGGACGCGAAGGATGCCGCGGCGAGAGCCGCGCGGATGAGGCCTGCGGCCGCACCTGCCGCGCCGCCGCAAGCCAGCGCTGCGCCAGCTCCCGCAAAACCACTTGCGCCTGTGACACCGATCGCGAAGCCAGCGGCGCCAACATCGCCTGCGGCTGCAGCTCCAGCGCCGGCTGTGCCGAAGGCGCCCGCTCCGGCTCCCCTTGCGCCGGCTGCGGCAAAGCCTGCCGCGTCTGGCCCCAGTGCGCCTGCGCCAACACCAATTCGCCCAGCTGCGCCCGCGGCTCCATCGTCCGCGCCACCTGCCGCAGCAAGACCTGCCGCTCCATCGGGGCAGCCATCCGTTGTAAGGCCCGCTGCGGCTGCGCCAGGCGCTGCTCCAACCCGTCCTGGCGCCCCAGGGCGCCCCGGCGCTCCGTCCCGGCCTTTGCCTACTGGAAATCGTGGCCCGTTGCCGACCGGCAATCGAGGTCCGATGCCCGATGCATCGCGAGATTCACGCCCAAGCGGCCCCCGTCCAGGCCAGCCGATGCGGCCACAGCAACCTGGCCAGGGTCGGCCGTTCACACCGCGCTCGGGGGGACCGGGAGGAGCGCCGAATCGTCCTTTTGAACAGCGCCGAGGCGCTTTGCCGACCGGCACGCGTCCCGGGCCACGTGCGCCGGGCCGTCCCGGCATGCTACCGCCGTTTCCAGAGAAGCTGCCGCCCAAGGCGGAGCCCGGTAAGCCGCTCTACACGCGCAAGCCGCCGCAGCGGCAACGCCCGGTCGTAGATAAGCGTGAGCAAGAGGGCGAGCGCAAGCTGCACCCCACGCGCCAGCGTCCGGGCGCCGGACGTAGCGTAGCCGCAGTGATCGCGCCGCCCGAGCCTCGTGCGCCGCGCGACGTTACCATTACCGAAGGCATCACCATTCGCGAGCTCGCGGAAAAACTGGATGTGCGCGCCAAGGATCTTTTGAAGAACTTGTTGGACCGCGGTGTTTTCGCCAGCATCAACCAGGCGCTGGACGTGCCGACCGCTACCACGCTGGCTGAAGCGTTCAGCGGCGTAGTGAGCGTAGTGTCGCTGGAAGAAGAGATGGTGTTGGAGGTCGCGAAGGAAGAGACCAAGGAAAGTTTGAAGCCGCGACCGCCAGTTGTGACGGTCATGGGTCACGTAGACCATGGCAAAACGAGCTTGCTGGACGCCATCCGCCAGGCGGATGTTGCCGCGGGTGAAGCAGGCGGAATCACGCAGCACATCGGCGCGTACAAGGTAATGGTGAACGAGCGAGCGGTGGTGTTCGTGGATACGCCGGGTCATGAAGCGTTCACGCGCATGCGCGCGCGCGGCGCGAAAGTCACGGACATCGTGGTGCTGGTCGTGGCAGCCGATGACGGCGTGATGCCGCAGACGAAAGAAGCGATTGACCACGCCAAGGCCGCGAAAGTGCCCATCATCGTGGCCATCAACAAGATTGACAAACCCGAAGCGCAAGTGGACCGCGTGAAGCGGCAACTGACGGATGTGGGCCTGATGCCCGCGGAATGGGGCGGAGACACGGAGTTTGTGGAAGTTTCCGCGAAGCAGAAAAAGGGCATCGAGAAATTGCTCGAAACCATCTTGCTCGTCGCGGATCTGCGCGAACTCAAAGCCAATCCCGACGCTCCGGCCACCGGCACGGTGCTGGAATCACGCGTGGATAAAGGGCGCGGACCGGTTGCCACAATCCTCGTACAAAATGGCACGCTGAACGCCGGAGACTTCTTCATTTGCGGGTCGGTTTTCGGCAAAGTGCGAGCGATGTTTGACGATCGCGGCAGAGTGGTGAAGGATGCGCCGCCGTCCACGCCGGTGGAAGTGCTTGGATTGCAGGGCGTGCCGGATGCGGGCGATCTCTTCCAGGTCACGGACGAAGCCAAGGCGCGGCACATCGTCGAGTACCGCCAAGGCAAGCAGCGCGACGCCGCGATGGCACGCATCAGCGGCTCGCGCATCACGCTCGACCAGCTCCACGAGCAATTGAAGGCCGGCGATGTCAAGGAATTGGGGATCGTGATCAAGGGTGACGTGCAAGGCTCGGTGGAGGTGCTGGGGGAGATGCTTCCCAAGCTTTCGACCGACCAGGTGAAGCTGAAGATCATTGGCTCGGGTGTCGGAGCAGTCACGGAGAATGACGTGCTACTGGCGTCCGCTTCCGGAGCAATCGTCATCGCGTTCGGCGTGCGTCCTGACCGCAAGGCGCTGGAACTGGCGCAACAGGAACACGTGGACATTCGCACGCACACCATCATTTACGAAGTTTCCGACGAAATTAAGAAGGCCATGGAAGGGCTGCTGGAGCCAGTGGTCACGGAAACGTATCTGGGCCGGGCGGAAGTGCGCAACACTTTCCGGGTCAAGGGCGCGGGAACCGTGGCGGGCTGCTACGTCGTGGACGGTGTGCTGAAGCGCGACGCGCAAGTCCGTGTGGTTCGCGACGGCGCAGTGATCTACACGTCCAAGCTGAGTTCCTTGAAGCGCTTCAAGGATGACGCCAGCGAAGTACGCACCGGATTTGAATGCGGTGCCGGTGTGGCAAATTTCAACGACATCAAGGTCGGCGACATCCTGGAATGCTTCAGCGTGACGAAGATGAGCGCCGCGGAAGCTGCTGAGAAGAGCACGCCCGCGGCGATGTCGCGCAAATAACTGCTCACGGTCCCGCGGAGCCGTTCATGCCGGTCGGTCTGCTCACTCTCGAGCTGCACATCCCAGACGCGCAATCGTTGAAGGACAAGCGGCAGGTGCTGCGCAGCTTGAAGGACAAGCTGCGGCGGGAATTCAACGTTGCAGTGGCGGAGTTGGAGCATCACGAGGCGTGGCAGCGATCGGTGGTGGGAGTCGTCACGCTTTCGAATGAAGAGAAGCACGTCAGAGAAATGCTGCAGAAAGTTTTGGATGAGGCCGACGATATTCTCGGCTCGTTCTTGATCAGCCAGGCAGTGGAGATTATTTAGGAATTCTTGCAGGGACCCCGATGAGTCCAGCCAATCACCGTCACGAACGCGTGGGCGAGGAGATCGCGCACGAAATCAATGCCATGCTGGCGGGAGAATTGAAAGACCCGCGGCTCGAAGGCAGCGTGGTGGCCAGCGAAGTGCGCGTCCAGCCGGACATGAAGCACGCGCGCGTGTTCATCAGCGTAAAAGGAACCAACAAAGAACAATCCGAGGCGATCAAAGCGCTCGAACATGCGTCCGGTTTCATCCGGCGCGAACTCATCGAACGGCTGCAGCTTCGACGCGTGCCCGAGCTGCATTTTGCGCTGGACCTTTCCCAAGAGCACGTGGAGCGCATCGAGCAGCTGTTGAAGGAGATGAAGAAAGAAAATCCGCCCGCGCCATCCGAATGATCCGTTTTCGGTAGTCCGTTTTCCGAGGGAGATGATTCGACGGTTTGCGTTTGGAAGCTGCTTTGCCTTTAACCAGTCAACCACGGATTTTCGACAGGGATGCCCCAGTGGTCTCGCACGGAAGGATTTCTCGTGCTGGTTCTTGCGCTGACAACTGAGATCACTGATAACTGCAAAAATGCCACGCCAGCCGCAACCGGCGCCGTATGACGGCGCTCTCGTAATCAATAAACCGAAGGGCAAGACGTCGCACGACGTCGTGGATGCGGTGCGTCATCTCGCGGGCTTCCGGCAAATCGGGCATCTCGGCACATTGGACCCGCTGGCAACGGGTGTCCTCGTTCTGTTGCTGGGCCGGGCTACACGGCTGGTGCAGTTCTATGCCGGTCGCCGCAAGCGATACACGGCGGGGTTCCGCTTCGGGTTCGCGACGGATGCCTACGATTCCGACGGCGAGGCGCAGGGGCCGGATACAGCGCCGGAGCTGGATGCGGCAACGCTCGAAGGATACGCCGCGGAGCGCGTTGGACGTTTCGAACAAATGCCACCGTCATTTTCCGCGAAAAAGGTGCAGGGCCGCCCGGCGTATGAGCTGGCGCGCAAGAAACAAATCGTCGAGTTGAAACCCGTGGAAGTGGAACTTTTCGAATACAGACTCACTGGCATTGAAGGGAGCATCGCGCGCTTTGTGATCGAATGCTCGTCGGGCACATACATTCGCTCGCTGGCGCATGAAATGGGCCAAAAGCTGGGCTGCGGCGCGCACCTGGCGGAGATCGAGCGCACTGCCGTTGGCGAGTTCTCGCTGGAGCAAGCGATCACGCTCGAAGAACTTGCAGAAGCCAGGCAGGCCGGAAAATTCGGGGAGCGCGTGATCCGGCTGGAAAACCTGTTGCCAAATTTTCCGCGCGTCAACGTGTTGCCGGTAATCGAGAAGCGCGTGCGCCACGGTTCGAAGTTCAACATTTCCATCGCGCAGCTTCAACCGGGCCGCGTCGAAGTTCCGCCCGGCGCGACAACGCAGCTCGATGGCGGAGAGCCGAAACCCCCGCGGCTTCGCGTTTTCGGACAGCAAGACAAACTGATCGCCATCGCGGAAGCTGTGGTTCCCCGCACGTACCAGCCGGTTGTGGTGTTCGAGCCTTTGCCGTAAGCCGCTCGCGCGAGCCCCAGCTCGTATCCCAACTCCATTTCGGACGGACAAATGCAGACGCGCCACGGCGTTCGACTTTGGACGACTACGGCGGAGGCTGCTGCGCCGGGGGAGCCGCCGGCGCTAGCGGAGGAGTTTGCGGAGGTGTCTGCGGAGGAGTCAGCGGAGGCGGTCCTAGAGGCGTCAGAGGAGATTCCCGTCTAGGGCCGCTTGGGGAGCTGATATCGCCGCGGCCCGCAAAAACCGTCCGCGTGACGTGATCCACAAGACGCAATCTTCGCGGAGTGATTACAATCAGTAGTTCCCTATCTTGCAGAGACTTGCTTCTCGACCCGAAGGCATACCCCAGTCCGGGGATTTCGGCGAAGCCGGGCAAACCCGTGATGGAGCGGGTTTCTTCCACATCCGTGATGCCCCCGATCAGCGTCGGCTCGTTCTCTTTCACGCGCACCGTCTGCGACAGTGTGCGATTGGAGATGATGGGGATGCCATTCACACTGGTACCGGTGAGGGCGCGAATCTCGAATTCAAGCTGCAGCGTTACCTCGCTGTTGGGATGCAGCGAGGGCGTAGCTTTGATTTTCACTCCGAGGTCGATGTACTCCGCTCCAGGATAGGGCTGCTGCCCGGCGCCGCCGGCTGTGCTGTTAGCGAATGTTGAGGAGTCCTGAATCACCACCACAGCGCCCTGGCCTGCTGTTTGGCCCTGTGCCAGCAGAGCCACGTCCGGAAGTCCGCTAGTTGTTAAGGCGGAGGTGATGAGCGCAGTTGGAGCCGTGGCATTTAAGATGTTGAGCTCGACCGCCTGCGCAAAAGTGCCTTGTCCCTGACCGATGAAAACGCTCAGCGTGTTGGAGCCTTCGTTCGTCACGGCAAGATCGGGGAACGCGCCGTTCGCGAAATTTGCGATGCCAATTCCTGCGGGGGTCGACGCAGTTGCAATCGGAGATCCCTGAGCCGCGCTGAACGTGCCGTCCAGAGTGCTGCTTGCCAGCAGGATCGAAACGGACCCCGCCACGGCCGAGCTGCCCTGGTTTACAACGGCAATGTCCGGTACACCGTCGGCATTCAGGTCCGCCGTGGCAATGGCTGCGGGATTCAGTCCGACAGCGATCGGCGAGTTGGTGGCCTCCGTGAAAATTACATTTTGGTTTATGTCAACAGCACTGAGCAGAATGGTGACATTGTTCGAAGTCTTATTCACAACGGCAAGATCCACCTCCGGGGAATTGTTGGTGGTGTTGATGATGGCGTTGCGAAAATTCGCTCCCACCATCGCCACCGGCCCGGTTTCCGAAATCGCGCTGGTATTCGTCAGCTTGAAGGGCGAGCCGGGAAATTCGGTGAAAGTGCCGTCTCCGTGGCCCTCGAAAAGCGAAATCGTATCGTCGTCTTGGTTCGCGACGGCAATATCCAGGAACGTGTCGCCGTTGAAATCCGCGACCACCACGGAGCTTGGAAGTTTTCCGACCGCAAAAGGAGATCCCGGCGCTTCCGCAAAAAGGCCGTTGGCTTTGCCGGTCGAGTCGACACTTCCCAACAAAACGGAAATGGTGTCCGAGGTGGAATTGACCAGGACCACGTCCGGCGGCTGGGCCGTGGAAAACTTGGTGGTGTCGCTGCGGAAAATGCCGGTGCCGATAGCCACTTGCCCGGTTTCTTTGGCGCCCAAGGTGACCGGCGACGGCGTGAACGGAGCGAAGTTTCCGTTGTCCTGATTTTGCAAAATGACGAACGTGTTAGCGCCGGCTTGGTTGAACACGACCGCGAGATCTCGCAGGCTGCCACCGGTGAAGAAGTTTGCCGCCAACGCGGACGGATTGGCCCCCACGGCAAAGGAGGTTTCTGGGAAAATCGTGGAGCCGGGCGTCGCAACCGACGTCCCTCCGGTCCCCAGGCTTCCAGACAGCAGGGAGAGCGTGACGGGAAAGCGATCGCCGACGAACAGTGTGGCGGGCTTTCCTTCCTGGGCGCGCATCATTGCCTGGCGCCCGCTTTGCACGAGCGAGAGCGAATCGGAAAAATCGGCAGCGACGGTCGGAAGCGTGAGCAGAAAAGTGGTCAGACCGCCGCCAACGGGTATGACCGATGGAACGCTCGAAAATCCTTTGCCGGCAAAAACTTGCTGAAGGTTTGTGAGCAGATTGGCGATGTCCGTCGAGGCCTTGAGCTTGTTGAGGTCGCTCGTACTCAGGGGAATGAGACTTTCCGAAGAGGGCGGCGTAATTCCAAGCTTGCGCGCCGTGTTGCGGTCGACCTCGAGCAGCTCGATCTCCAGGAGGACTTCTCCGCGCGCTTTCTCCACTTGCTGGATAATTTCACCGGCGAGCGCCAGTTTTTCCGGAGTGTCGCGGATGGTAATGGAGCGGCTCTTGGAATCGAGCTCAATATGGGCGGTTCCGGTAATGTCGCGCAGGATGCGAAGGAGTTCGGTTACATCTTCGGGACCGACGGCTGCGGAGAGTGGAAAGGTTTGCTGCAATTGCAGAGCGTATTGTCGGCGCTTCTCCTGGGTATCCTGCGCGACGAACATCAACGTGGAATTCAGCGGGCGCCAGAACGTGCCCGTTTGCGTGCTCAGGACAGAGAGGGCGGTGGTGAAGTCCACATTGTCCACGTGCAAGCGCACGTCCCGTGGGTTCAGATCCGGGTCAAACGTCGCTTTGACGCCGAACAAAGCCGCTAACTGCTCGTACACCGCTTTTGTGTCGCCGCGCAGATCCAAGTCACGCCTTCCGCTTTGCGGCTCGAGTTTTGGAAGACCGGAGAATTCCCCGGCTGGCTTCGCAGTGGGTTCCTCTTCCATCTTACTCAGCTGTGCGTAGCGCTCCTGCACTATCGGGTTTCCGGGATCGATCATCAGCGCCGCGGCCAATTCTTCCGTGGCTTGCTCCATGTGTCCTTCTACCGCGTTGCGTTCCGCAGCTTCGACATGGCGGCGGACCAGCCGGGAGCGCAGCGCTGCCGTATGTTCCATCAGATTGGCGTCCGGCGGCGCGTAACGCCCAGCTTCTTCGTAGAGCGCAAGCGCTTCCTCCAGGCGGCCGGCCGCTTCGGCCTGTTCCGCCAATTCCAGAGCCTTCTTTGCATGTTTGGGATCGGGCCGGGCGCTGTCCGATTGAGCCTGCGAAGCCGGGGAAGCTCCCGCCGGAGCCTGGGCACAAAGAAGCAACGCGGACAGAAGCACAGAAGCGAGTTGGCAGAGACATCTCATTACGTGGAACAGGATACCCTATCCTTCTCTTTTGGTAATCGGACCTAATTGGTCCGGTTGACGGAAGCCCATCGTTGCGATACACTTAAAAAGTAGTTGCAAACGATTTACAACTGGAGATTTTGTGCTTTCCGCTTTTCTCATCGCGCTCCGGGAGGGTGTCGAAGCCTCCCTCGTCGTAGGCATCATCCTCGTTTATCTTTCCCGCACGGGCCGCGGCCACCTGGCGCGTTTCGCCTGGTATGGCGTGGCGGTCGCTGCCGCGCTCAGCCTGGGCGTTGCGGTGGCCCTGGAGCGCTTCCGCATCAGCGAAGACGGCTTTGAGGGGCTGATGCTCCTGGTCGCCTCGGTGTTCGTCATTACGATGATCGTATGGATGAACCGAGTTGCGCGCCACCTGAAAAAAGAAATCGAGGCCAAGGTGGAGGCCTATGCGGAGCGGGCCGGCAAGGCGGCGGGCTGGGGAATCTTCCTTTTCGTCTTCCTGATGGTCCTGCGCGAGGGCGCGGAGCTGGCGCTGATTTTGCGCGCTGTGGAGCTTTCGAGCGAGGGATTGCAGACGTGGATCGGAACGATTGCCGGCATTGGTGCTGCCGTGGCCGTCGGCTTATTTTTCTTTAAGGGGACGTTGCGCGTCCCGCTGCACCGTTTTTTTGCGGTGACCAGCGCCATTTTGATGCTCGTGGCCTTTCAGCTTGCGCTGACGGGTTTGCATGAGCTGAGCGAGTCGCAATGGCTGCCGTCGAGCAAGCAGGAGATGGTGCTGATCGGCCCCATCGTGCGAAATGAACTGTTTTTCTTTGTGTTTATTTTCGGCGCGGCGGCGTTACTGGTGTTGCGCGAATGGCAGTCGGCTTCGCACGCTAAAGCTGCGAATGAAGCCACCGGTGAAGCCGAAAAAAGATTGCTCGAGTCGCAGAATCGCCGCCAAAGGCGCTGGATGATCGCGGCGGCGGGCGCGTGCTTGGTAGTGATCCTGGTGCTGACGGCCGATTTTATTTATGCGCGCGCGAACTCCGCGCCGCCCTCCGCGCGAGCGGTCACCGCGGTTGGCAATGTGGTGCGCATTCCCGTGAGCGAAGTGCAGGACGGAAGCCTGCATCTTTATACCGTCAACACCGGCAATCAGTCGCTGCGCTTCCTGATTATCAAGAAGCCGAACGGTTACGGCACGGCTTTGGATGCTTGCCGGATTTGCGGCGCGGAGGGCTATCGCCAGGATGGACAGAACGTGATTTGCCGGCATTGTGGTGCGGCGATCTATGTGCCTTCGATCGGGGACCAGGGCGGATGCAATCCCATCGGCGTGCCGTCGCAGGCCGACGGCGCAGATTTAGTGATTGATATTTCGTCGCTGGCCCAGGCCGCAAAAGAAATACCGCAATAGAGTGCGGGTGCGGCTGGAGACGCTGGTAGGCCACCGGCGGCGGAAGGTCGTCAGCGGTCCGTTGTCCGTTTTTGGTGCGGAGAAGAAAGCAACGAGGAAGACTCTGGGGCGCATTTTGCTGAGTACTGAAAACTGACAACCGAAAACAAAAGGCTCTCACATAGCCATGTTTCTAAGAATTGTTGCTGATTCCTTTGGACGCCGTCCGCGCCACAAGCTCCTGACCGGAGCGGCGCTGGCTCTCGGTATGGGCGTGGCGACGGCAGCGCTCAGCGTTTCGCTGGATGTGGGAGACAGGCTGGCGAAGGAATTTCGCAGCCTGGGCGCGAATCTTCTCGTGACACCACAAGCGGACTCATTGCCGCTCGAAATCGGCGGCGTGGATTATCGCCCTGTGAATGCGGGCGCGTATCTGCCGGAAGCCGACCTGCCCAAACTGAAGACCATCTTCTGGCACAACAACATCATGGCGTTTGCTCCTATTCTGGAAGTGCCTGTGAAAGCCATGGCCAGCGATCGCGCGGATGAGTTGGGACTGGGAGCGAACCGCTCTTCCTGGCCGACCATTCCTCTGATTGGCACGTGGTCCAGTCATCCGATTCACTTGGAAGACGGAGCCGTTTTCGAAACGGGAACGGAGAGAACAAACCCATGGTGGCAATTGAGAGAAGGCCGCTGGTTTGCGGAGGGCGCACCGGAATGTGTCGTGGGCAAGAACGTGGCGCGAAAAGGCGGAACGCAAGTTGACGGCAAGTTCCTTCCTGGATTGCCAATCGGGGACAATTTGGCTGTGTCCCGCGGAGAAAATGTGCCACTCCTGTTTTTGAAAGCAGTCGGCATTCTCGACAGTGGTGGTCCGGAAGACGATGCCGTTATCGTTCCGCTTTCGGTCGCTCAGCAAATCGCGGGCAAGCCGGGCCAATACCGCAAGCTGTACGTCAGTGCGTTGACGAAGCCAGAAGATGCATTTGCCAAGCGCGACCCGAAGTCGTTTACGCCTGCTGAATACGACCGCTGGTTTTGCACGCCGTACATTTCCTCGATCGCATTTCAGATTCAGCAGCAGCTGCCGGGGACGGATGTGCGCGCGATTCGCCGCGTGGCAGAAGGCGAGGGCCAGATTCTCACGCGCGTTCAAATGCTCTTGTGGCTGGTGACCGGAGCGGCGCTGCTGGCCGCGGCGTTAGCCGTGGGTGCGTCTGCGGCGGCATCCGTAATTGAACGACGAACAGAGATTGGGCTGATGAAAGCGCTCGGCGCCGGCTCGGGAACGGTTGGCTTCTTACTCGCGGCAGAACAGCTGCTCCTCGCATTCGTCGGCGGAGGAGTTGGCTACGCGCTGGGAATCCTCCTCGCGCGGCTGCTCGGCGAGAAGATCTTCGGCGTCGCACCGGAACCTTCCCTCATCGTCTTTCTCGTGATTGTTGCACTCGCTGCCGGCGTTACGATTCTTGGCAGCGCCCTTCCCCTGCACCGTGCTTCCCGCTACGAGCCTGCGCCGATTCTGCGAGGCGAATGATGGCCGCCCTTCAATCCACCAATCGAGCCATGTTCTGGCGTATCATCCGGCGCCTCTTCGGGGCCAATCCCGGCCGTCTTTTCGTGATGTTGCTGGCCCTGGGCGCAGGCGCCGCCGTGACCGCGGCGCTCCTCAATCTTCAAATCGACGCCAAGCGCCGCCTGACCACAGAGTTCAGGACCTTTGGTGCTAACGTAGTGATCAGTCCTCGGGGCTCGAGTGATCCTCCAAGGTTCTTGGACGATGCCCTTTTCGATCGCGTTCCCGAGAGCTATGCCTTCGGACGCATCGCAAAAGCAGAGTTTCTCTATGGCATCGTGGATGTATCCGCCGGGAATATTTCAGCCGAGAAGTCAGCCTTGGGTACCCGCGCTGTAGTCGTCGGGTATCATCACTCGAACAACGAACCAAACCAAGTTCTTCCTGCTGCCCTGATTGCCGCGGAGGAAAACAGGAAGTTTGTAAGTTCAACGCGCTGTGCCGTGGGTGAGAAGCTGGCCTCCGCTCTTAAGCTGGCTCCGTACGATGGCGTATTGTTTCGTAGCGGGTCGCAGCGCTACTCCTGTGCCGGTGCGGCCATTCTCCCGTCCAGCGGGGGCTCGGAAGACAATCAACTTTTCCTTTATCTCTCCGACGTCCAGATGCTGCTTGGCCAACAGCGGCGAGTCAGCTTGATTCAGCTTAGCGTTCCCGGCACTTCAAAGCAGATCGACGAGTTCATTGAAGAACTTCAACCTCGGCTTGGTGATGCGCAAGGCCGTCCGATCCGCCAGTTCACCGAAGCTCAAGCCAAAATCTACAGCAGCATCTCTGGGCTGTTGAATTGCACCGTCGCTCTCGTCCTCGTCCTCACCGGTCTGTGCGTGATGGCCGCCATGACCAACGTCGCGATGGAACGAAAGATGGACGTGGGCTTGATGAAGGCCATCGGCGGATCGGTGCGACGCGTGCTGCGATTGTTTCTTGCGGAGGCCGTGCTGTTGGGCCTCATAGGTGGCGCGATCGGCGCGGCGGCCGGCATATTTCTGTCCATCGGATTAGGCAAAGCCGTCTTTGGCGTGGCGGCGCGTCCCCGGCTGATTGTGTATCCTGTAGCTGTGGCGCTGACGATCCTTGTAGCGATCATTAGTGCGTATCCGCTGCGGCGGCTGGCGAGCATTCGCCCCGCATCCGTGTTTCGAGGTGAAGCGTGAGCTCGGTCGTTCAAGCACCCCCGGTGGCCGCGGCGACGCAAGTGGTCATCGAAAACTTGACCAAGCAGTACGGCGCGTTGCGCGCGCTCGGCGGCGTCAGCTTTGGAGTGAACACCGGCGAGTGGGTCGCTCTGATGGGCCCGTCCGGCTCCGGAAAAACCACGCTGATCAATATCCTCGGCGGGTTGGACGCGCTATCCTCCGGCCGCGTGGTTGTTGATGGCGTGGACCTTTCGAAACTTCGTGAAAACGAAATCGTTCGTTACCGCGCGGAAAAAGTCGGCTTCGTGTTCCAGCAATTTCACCTCGTGCCGTATCTCACGGCCCTGGAAAACGTGATGCTGGCACAGTATTTTCACAGCATCACGGACGAAAAGCAGGCGGCGGCAGCGCTGGAGCGCGTGGGCCTCGGCGACCGACTGACGCATCTGCCCGCGCAGCTCTCCGGCGGCGAACAACAGCGCGTGGCCATTGCGCGCGCGCTGATCAACCAGCCGAAGCTGATCCTCGCCGACGAACCGACAGGGAATCTCGACGAGGCCAACGAGGCCATCGTGCTTCAAATCTTCCGCGAGTTGCACAACGCGGGTCACACCATCCTAATGGTTACGCACGACCCGGATATCGCGCGCCAAGCGGACCGCCGCATCGAGCTTGCGCACGGCCATTTGCATTTCGACACCGCGCAGCACGGACCAGGCCATCCGCTCGCTTGTCCGCTCGCTGACACAGCCGACTGTTGCACCGCTGTTTCCACCGACGACGAAATTCGCTTCGACCACCTGCTCGAACAAATCTGGATTTTCGGCGAGGAAGGGAAGCCCGCTCAGGCGGCGAACCTGCACGCCACCGGTCCGGCGGGGAAGCTTCCAGTCGTATCGGATGAGCCTGCCGCACGCGTTCTTTCGCGCATGTCCGATCTGCGGCTTGTGGAACTGCAAAACGGGGAAGTGCAACTCACCCCCGTGGGCAGCCAGCGCGCGCGCGGCGTCATCCGCCGTCACCGCCTAGCCGAACGTCTCTTCAAGGACACTTTTTCCATCGACGATACTGAGGCGCACACGCAGGCCTGCAAATTCGAACACATCATCAGTCCGGAACTGGATCAGCGCATCTGCACTTTTCTGGGGCACCCCAAGACCTGCCCGCACGGGAATCCCATCCCGCCGGGCGATTGTTGCGACGGCAAGTCCAAGGGCTAAGTTCACCTCGTTCACTTCGAAATCATGCCGACCCCTGCTGACCCGCGAAAAAAGCCCACAAGCATCAAGATTCACGTTTCAAACGGCGCCGGTATAGACATTGCCTGGGCGGACGGCCACGCCAGCCACTACGACTTCACCTATCTGCGCGAAGAGTGCCCCTGTGCAACGTGCAGCGATGCACGCGGAAAGAAGACATCCCACGCCGCGGAACCAGCTCCGGCGTTTCTGTCGTCACCCGCGTTACCCATGTTTAAGCCCAAGCCACGCGCGCAAGCCGCCACGCAGATCGGCAGCTACGCGATTCAGCTCAGCTTCTCCGACGGCCATTCCACCGGTATTTACAGCTACGACTACTTCCGCATCATCTGCCCCTGCGCCGAATGCGCCAAAGCCTTCCGCACTTCGGAAGCGTAGAGCAGTTCAGCATTTCGCCGGTGTGCTTGGCTAGACTTAGAGCCGCAAAAGTGCGAGCATTTCAATCTGCAACTTAGCGAAACCCAGACATGAGCAGCACTCCCAATAGCCCTGCTGCCGCAGGCAGCCGTGGCAGCGGAATTCCGCGTGTTCTAGTTGCCACCACGGCGCTCCTGAGCTTCATTTCATTTTGGCGCGCCGCGGCGATCGTGCTCAACGATCTTGCGTCTTCCGCCTACTACGCCGGCGGCGAGGCGGAAGCCTACATCGGCAAAGCCGCTCCGTGGTTCATCCTAGGCATCATGCTCTTCTCGTACGCCGTACGCGCCATCTACGTCGAGAGCTGCAGCATGTTCGTGCGCGGAGGCGTCTATCGCGTCGTCAAGGAGGCGATGGGCGGAACGCTTGCCAAATTCAGCGTCTCCGCGCTGATGTTCGACTACATTCTCACCGGCCCCATCAGCGGCGTTTCCGCCGGCCAATACATCGTCGGCCTTTGCAACGAGACGTTCGATTACATCCACCTGAGTCTGCACATCTCCCCGGGATCCGGCGCCGCCGTATTCGCCATTCTCGTCACCATTTATTTCTGGTGGTACAACGTCAAGGGCGTCCACGAGTCCAGCCAGAAAGCCATGCGCATCATGCAGGTCACCACCGTCATGGTCGTGATCCTGATCGCCTGGTGCATCTACACCGTATGGTTGCGGCACCCCGCGCTTCCGCCGTTCCCTTATCCGAAAAACCTGAAGCTTGAGCCGAATGCCATGGGCTGGCTCTACGGCGTGCACTTCGCGCATTTCGCCGGAATCATTGCCATTTTCATCGGTCTCGGCCATTCCGTGCTGGCCATGAGCGGCGAAGAATCGCTCGCTCAGGTGTACCGCGAAATCGAGCATCCCAAGCTGCCGAACCTGAAGAAAACCGGGCTGGTCATTTTTATCTATAGCCTGGTGTTCACTTCGCTGGTCTCGTTTTTCGCGGTGATGATTATTCCGGACAACATTCGCCAGAACTTTCTGGAAAACCTCATCGGCGGCCTGGCCATGAATCTGGAGGGGCCGTTCCTGGTGCGCCTCTTCTTCCACGCCTTCGTCGTGGTGGTAGGCACCATGATTCTCGCGGGCGCTGTGAATACGGCGATCGTCGGTTCGAACGGCGTGCTCAACCGCGTCTCCGAAGACGGCGTTCTGGCCGACTGGTTCCGCCAACCGCATCGACGATTTGGCACATCTCACCGCATCATCAACGTTGTCGCGGCGCTGCAGGTCATCACCATTATCATCAGTCGCGGCAACGTAACGTTTCTCGCGAACCTCTACGCCTTTGGGGTGATCTGGAGCTTCGCGATGAAGGGCCTGGCGGTGCTCATCCTGCGCTACACGCATCCCGGCGATCGCGAGTATCGCGTGCCGCTGAACTTTACAATTTTTGGCGTGGAAATCCCGCTCGGCCTCGGCCTGATCACTCTGACCCTGCTTGGCATTGCCGTCGTAAACCTCTTCACGAAAAAAGACGCGACGATCGCCGGCGTTACTTTTTCCGTCGTCCTCTTCATCGTCTTCACACTCTCGGAACGCTATACCCATCATCGCCGTGGCAACACCAAGCACGTCGAGATGGACCAGTTCCATCTCGAAATGGAAGGCGAGCTGACTCCCCAGGCCGTCGGCGCGCGTCCCGGGAACATTCTCGTGCCTGTCAGCAATCTTCACGCCTTGTATCATCTGGGCAATGTGCTCGACCGCGTCAAGCCTGGCCGCCGCGACGTCATTGTTCTTCACGTGCGCTTGCTGCGCCGCTCCACCTCGGGCGAGTACGAACTCGAAGCCGAACAGCTCTTTGGCAGCATCGAGCAGCAGCTCTTTTCGCAAGCGCTGGCACTCGCGGAAAAACGCGGCAAGTCCATCCGCCTGGCCGTGGTCGCTGCCAACAATCTCTCGGACGGCATTCTGCGTGCGGCAACCTCCCTGCAGTCCAGCACCATTGTGCTTGGGCATTCCACGCACGAGAGCACCGAAGAGCAGGCCCGGTTGATCGGTGACGCCTGGGAAAAACTGGGCGATCAGCGGCCGCAGTTCAACCTGGAAATTCACATGCCCAACGGGGACAAGGTTTACAAAGTCCTCGGGCCGCATGCGCCCAATCTGACCGCCAACGAGGTCAACCTCCTGCACCGGCTATGGCTGCGATTCAGCGATGCCTTGGCGCCGCAAGAAATGCACCATCATGACGTGGTGCACTTCGCGTTGGAAGAAGTACAAAAGGAGCTGGACGAAGGACACGAGGACACCGTGTTCGTCCGCCTGCGCGCCCATCTGGAGGCCAACCAGAAGAAGAAAGAGCCGAAGAGCTGAAAAAAGCAGTACTCCGTTCTTAGTTCTTTGTGTTCTCTCGAGCGTTCCATGCCTCTTATTCCCGCGTTCAATTCTCACTTTTGAGAATTGATCACCAGGCATTATTCACGAACCGTGATTCGCTGCCTCATGCCAGTTGCGATGTGCAGTGGCCGCAGCGCTTCGCGGCCAGAGGAATCGGCATGGCGCATTGGGGACAATCCTTGGTGGTCGGAACCGGAGCTGGTTTTGGCGCGAAACGATTGATCTGCTTGACCACAAGAAAGACGCAAAAAGCCACGATCAGGAAACTGATAACGGTGTTAAGAAACAGGCCGTAATTGAGCGTTGCCGCGCTGGCGCCCTTCGCATCCTTGAGCGTTTCATACGTTTTGCCGCTCAGATTGATGAACAGGTCCGAGAAATTCACAGGGCCGAGCAGCCTCCCGATCGGCGGCATAATCACGTCTTCCACCAGCGAGGAGACGATCTTCCCGAAGGCCCCGCCGATAATGACGCCGACCGCCAGGTCTAGGACATTGCCCCGCATGGCAAATTCTTTGAATTCTTTGAGCATGGGCTCTCTCCTTTGTGCTTTCGTTGAGTCTCAAGGACGGCCCTAGGCCGGATCCGGTCGCTGGAAGGGCTGTCTGTGTCGCGGATTATAGCTGAAGCTAGCGGGAATCCGATTACGCAAGAGAGAAGACGGAGAAAAACTGCTTTCGCCCTTAGCGCAGGCGAAAGATCAGCATGGAGCCGATAATTCCGCGTAACATCAGCACTGCGCCACCTGCCGCCAACAGCGGTCCCACCCACGAGAAGGGCACGCGCGAAATCACCAGCATCAAGAGACCGAGAAGCGCGAGCGAGAGCCCGCGCGTCCAGTTTTGCCACCGCGCCCACCATTGGCCTGGCTTGTAAAGCGCACGGAGGCCCCAAAGAATCAGCGCCAGGCTGAGGATCAGCCAGGCACTGCTGTGCCGGTCCACGGTTCGGCCGTGAGCGGGACCGGCAAGCCCGAACCATACAAACAAAACCCCGAGCATGACAAAAATGAATTCGACTATCAGTCGAAGGAGCTTCTCAGGCGAAAGCATTTGCATGCTTGGTGTTTACGCGATGCGCTCGATGCGCACCTTTTGCAGCGTCACTGGCGTGCGGGGGCGGTCGCTGGAGTCTCGCGCCACGTTCGAGATTTTGTCCGCCACGTCCTGGCCTTCGACCACTTCGCCGAAAATCGTGTGGCGATTGTCCAGCCACGGCGTCGCCGCCACGGTGATGAAGAACTGGCTCCCATTGGTTCCCGGCCCGCTGTTGGCCATGGAAAGTTTTCCAGCTTTCGAATGCTTCAGCGACGGATGAAACTCATCAGCAAATTTGTAACCCGGTCCGCCCATCCCGCTTCCTTGCGGGCAGCCGCCTTGAATCATGAATTGCGGAATGACGCGGTGGAAAATCAGCCCGTCGTAGAAGGGACGCTTCTCTTTCTGGCCCGTCTTCTCGTTCGTGAATTCCTTGGTGCCTTCGGCGAGTCCCACAAAGTTCGCAACCGTCTTTGGCGCTTCCTTTTCGAGCAAGCGAACCACTACGTTTCCCTGGGAGGTTTCAAAAATTGCGTACGTTCCTGCCGGTCGGCTCATGCGTTCTCCTTGCGTGCCGCATCATGGTACACGAGGCGGAGTAAGCCGCGCCACTTTGCCGTCAGCCAAATCAATTGCCCGTCTATTTCTCTATCCTTCTTTTACGGCTGCAAACCTCAACCGCACATAATCAGCCGTCCATTTGCCTTCCGAATCCGCGAGCTCGGGACGCAACACTTCACGGACTTCCGCCAGGTAGGCGGGACGCCCCGCGGGGGGCAAGCACGCCAGGAAACTTTCTCCGAACGTCTCCAGCCAGCTGGTGACGTCTCCCGGGAGCGGGGTCGGGCGAGGGACAAGCGCGATGTGACGCACCGAAAAACTGGCCTTGTTCAGCAGCGCAGAATACTCTTCGACCGTCGGAAAATACCAGGGAACCGCGGCCTCTCCGTCTAATCCGCGCCGATCGAGCGCATCAACGAGTGCCTTCTTGATTTTCGCAACGCACCCGTGCCCGCCAAGCTCCGCCACAAACCGGCCATTCCGCCGCAGCGCCCGCCATACGCCGGAGATCACAGCCTCGGGATTCCTCATCCAGTGCAGCGCCGCGTTGCTGAATACGGCGTCAAACTCCTCGTTGAAGGAGAGTTTCTCGCCGTCCATGACGCGAGCCTCCAACCCGAGCTTTCGCGCTGCTTCGATCTGAAGACCGCTGCCGTCAACTCCAACCATTTCGCATCCCATCGCGGCAAGCTTGGCCGTCAGCACGCCGTCTCCGCAGCCGAGATCAAGGATGCGCTCCCCCGGACGAGGATCGAGCAACTCGACCACCGGCCCGGCGAGGTCGCTGACAAAACGGGCGTTGCGGGCGTAACGATCCGGGTCCCACGTTTGCGCCGGGTTCATTACCAGCCCTTCTGTTTGCGGAGTTCGGTGATATGCGCGGTGTGGTGTTTCCCATGCCATTCGTAGAGGAACAGGAGCCAGTCGACGGTTCGCGCGCCGTTTTCCGGATGCACCAGCTTTCGCTCGAATTGCTCCGGCCTCAGGGATCGCCAGATTCGGTCCCAGCGGTCATGCACCGAATCCATCAGCGTGAGCGAAACCTCTATCGGGGTCGAGTTCGAATCCGCTAGTTTCGCCCAGGCCGCTTCGTCGTACGGTTTGATCGTTGGGTTGTCCTCGGTCAACGCAAGTTTCAGCCGGACATAAGCATTTAAATGGCTGTCCGGAACATGGTGCACAACCTGCCGCACCGTCCAGCCGCCCGCGCGATAAGGCGTGTCGAGCTGTGCGTCGTTCAAGCCTTTTACCGCAGCACGCAGTTTGGCTGGCGTTGATGCAATCTCGTCCATCGCTTGCTGGCGGCGTGCCGCAGAGCCTTGTGCGGGCATTTCAAATTTTCCGATCGGGTACCTCGCATCCATCGTGGTTTTCTCCTCAGCTAACCTATGGTTTCTCAGGACTATAACGGCCGCGCTTGGTATTGGTCAACGCAACTCTCCGCCGGATGCCCCTCCAATTTGGCTGCCACGAATTCCGAACCGCGAAGAAGGGAATGCTACAATAACAGCTCCGTGAATCCGGCGGGTGCACTGCTGAATCTAATACTTGGAGACGAGCGGAATGCAAAATGTGGTCATCATCGGTAGTGGATGCGCCGGTCTTACGGCTGCGATTTATGCGGCGCGCGCAAACCTGAAACCGCTCGTCCTCGAGGGCCACGAGCCCGGCGGCCAGCTCTCCCTCACCACGCACGTGGAGAATTTTCCCGGCTTTCCCGACGGCATCATGGGGCCGGAGCTCATCGAGAATATGCGCAAACAGGCAAAGAAATTCGGCACGGAGTTCAAAGCCGGCGCAGTCTCGGAAGTGAACTTGAGCAAACGCCCATTTCGAATCAGCGCCGGAAAAGAGACGTATGAGGCCAAAGCGCTGATCGTGGCTGCAGGGGCTTCCGCGCGCCTGTTAGGTTTGAAAGGCGAGAAAGAATTGATTGGCCACGGTCTTTCCACCTGCGCGACTTGCGACGGCTATTTTTTCCGTGGCAAGCCCATTGCCGTGGTTGGCGGCGGCGATACCGCCATGGAGGAAGCTAACTTTCTCTCGCGTTACGCCAGCAAGGTCCATCTCATTCACCGCCGCAACGAATTCCGCGCTTCCAAGATAATGATTGACCGGGCCAAGGCGAACGAGAAAGTGGAGTTCACTACTCCTTTTGTGGTCGAAGAGATTCTGGCTCCCCAAGGCCACGTCGAAGGTGCGCGCCTGCGCAATACGGAAACCAAGGAAACGCGCGAACTTGCCCTCGATGGCGTTTTCGTAGCCATCGGCCACGACCCGAATACCACCGTCTTCAAAGGTAAACTCGACATGGACGCAAACGGGTACCTGCTCGCCAAGCACGGCAGCCTGAGCGCGATTCCGGGCGTATTTATCGCGGGCGACGTGCAGGATCATCGTTATCGCCAGGCGGTTACCGCCGCAGGCTCCGGCTGCATGGCGGCCATTGACGCGGAAAAGTTTCTGGAAGAGCACACGCACTAGTTTCAGCCATTCCAGACTGCCATAATTGACCCCGCATGCTCCGCTCCACGCTCCTGAAGCTCTCCGAAAACAAAGGCTTCGCCAATTGGGTCACCTCCAATGGCACAACCCGCCGTATGGCGCGCCGCTTCGTCGCCGGCGAATCGCTGGAAGAAGCCATCGCCGCCGCCCGCCACTGCAATGATGCCGGAATGCTCGCCAGCCTCGATTATCTTGGGGAAAACGTTTCTACCACTGGAGATGCCCAGCATTCCCGCGACACCTATCTGGAAATCTTCGAACGCATCGCCACCGAAGGAATCCAAGCCAACGTCTCTTGCAAGCTGACGCAGCTCGGCCTCGACCTCAATGCCGATTTCTGCCAGGGCCTGGTCATGTCCATCGTGGAGTTTGCCGCCCGCTTTGACAACTTTTTGCGCGTTGATATGGAAAGCTCGCTCTACACCCAGCGCACCATTGACCTCGTCAAGCGCGTGCGCGTCAGGAACCCCGCCGTCGGCACCGTGATCCAATCCTATCTCTACCGCAGCGAGACCGATGTTACCGACTTGCTGGCATACGGCTGCCGCATCCGCTTGTGCAAGGGCGCCTACAAGGAATCAGAAGAAGTTGCCTATCCGGAGAAAGCGGACGTTGACGCCAACTACGTCCGCCTGATGCAAATGCTGCTTTCCAGCGGTTTCTATCACGGGATCGCCACTCATGATCCGCGCATGATTGCGGCCACCATCCGCTTTGCCGCCGCGAAGCAAATCTCCAAGGACGATTTCGAATTTCAGATGTTGTATGGAGTTCGCACCGACTTGCAGCGCCGGCTCGTTCGTGATGGATACCGCGTGCGCATCTACATTCCGTTCGGCGGCGACTGGTTCCCCTACTTCATGCGCCGACTCGCTGAGCGCCCCGCCAACCTCGGCTTCCTCCTCCGCAACTTGTTCCGCAGATGAGGCGGCCTCGCAACTAAAGCCTTTGACAGACAGTGACGCCGTCGCGCAGCGGAATCAAAACAGGGTAGAGTTCCTTCGAAGTGTAAACAATGCGGTTGAATTCTTGGATGCCGTGCGTATCGGCGTCGTCGAGCGCCGCTGGCCGCGCCGCTTTGCCGGACCACAGCGTATTGTCCGTAATGAACAAGCCGCCGCGGCGCAGCTTCGGCAGCGCGGCGCGCAATGCGGCTGGGTATTGAGATTTGTTCACGTCGTTGAAAATAAGGTCAAATTTGCCCGCCGCTTTCTTCACGAGGTCCAGAGCGTCGCCAACGCGCACCTCGATCCGCTTGGCCACGCCAGCGCGCCGGAAATAATCCTTGGCACGGCGCGCTTTCTCCGGATCGCCATCGGTGTAAATCACTTTGCCTTTCGGTCCCGCGGCGCGTGCCAGCCAAATGGTGGAATAGCCAATGGCCGAGCCCATCTCGAAAATCCGTTTTGCGCCGGAAATCTGCACGAAGAGCGACAGCATCCGAGCAACCGCCGGCCCGACGATCGGGACGCGGTGCTCAGCCGCGTAGTCCTCGATCTCCGTGACAACTGCATCGCGCTTTGGCAATAACTCGTAAAGGTACTGCTCGACGTCGTCCTGGATGTATCCACTTCGAAGATTCTCGCTGCGAATCACGGTCTCTCTCCTCGTTTTAAGGCAAAATGCACAAGCACGTTGCAGAACTGACGAACTCCCCGGCAGACTTCAAGCACGAACGACAGCTTCGAGACCCAGGGGTGAGCCGGCTCTAATTGGATCCGGCGGCAAGCAGCGACCGGATAGCACCTTCATAACGGTCACGCGTTCCTTCGCCGAAAAAATGCGCGACCTCCCGCCCGTCTTTGCCATAAAAAAACGTGGCCGGAAGCGACCCGGTCCATCCGGGCTCTACCACTTGGTGAAACGCCGCTTCACCACCCGCTTTTTTTCGATAGTTTGGGAATACTGGCTTGTAGCGCGCTAGGAACCGCCTCATCAGGATCATGTCGCCATCATCATCCATGCTGATGCCCACGACCTTCAGTCCCTGCGGAGCATATTGCTTGGCCAGCTCGTTTAGCATGGGGTATTCGTCGCGGCACGGTTCGCACCAGGTCGCCCAGAAGGTGACCAGCAGCGGTTTTCCGCGGTACTGCTGCAACAGTTTTTGATAGCCGATCGCGTCGATCATCTCCGGATCGCGAACAACAGCGCCTTTGGGTGCCTGCGGTGTTGTCAGGGGCGCCACCAAAGCCATCATTAGGAGTGCGACAGAAACGGTCCGAGTTCTCATGGGCCTGCCTTCCACTCCCATTCTATCCGCACCCCGCCGGTTGAGAAAGTCATTCGCCCCGCGTACAATTGCATTACGCCGCTTGCTGGTCTCAGTAGCCGCGTGGTATAAGCAATTTTTGGCTGGTAGCATTGTTTCGCGTTAGCGGGCCACCGGCCCGCTTCCCGAACAAAGGAGATCCCTAATGGCTTATGTGATTGCCGAGCCGTGCATCGGCACAAAAGACACCGCCTGCGTGGATGTCTGCCCGGTGGACTGCATCCACCCGCGCAAGGACGAACCGGCGTTCGAAAGCGAAACGCAGCTGTACATCCATCCCACGGAGTGCATCGATTGTGGCGCTTGCGTGCCTGTCTGCCCGGTGACCGCCATCTTCGCCCTCGAAGATCTGCCGGAAAAGTGGAACAGTTTCACGCCCATCAACGCCGATTGGTACGCCAATAAGAAGTAGCGCGTTCTGGCGCGGCTCGATAAAACTTGGGAATGCCTTGCGGCACGCCTTGGCGTGCCGCTTTTTTGTGCGGCCCGTTTTTGCGATTCGCCCGGTTTACCCCCGTACGCTCTCCCTGCATTCACCTTGCACCGGCTTCCAACTCTTTTCGGCGCGGGAACATCTACCATGCTGACGAACCGCGGAGGTCTTCCGTGAAACGTAGAATTTGGAGCCGTGCTGCCGCTCTACTGCTCATCGGTTTCTGTATTTCCTCCACAGCCCCTGCGCAAACCCCGGCTGCGCGCAAACCCGCGCCGCATCCCGCTCCCGCAACCTTGGAGGGGAACTGGGCTGGTACACTGCAAGCCGGCGACGCTCTTCTTCACCTCGTCCTGCACATCTCAAAAGAAACAGACGGCTCCTTCAAAGCCACCATTGATAGCTTGGATCAAGGCGTCTACGGCATCGCCGCGGACTCTCTCACTCAAGAAGAAGCAAATCTCAGCTTCAAGGTGTCCTCCGTAGGCGCCTCTTATGCAGGAACGATTTCAGCCGATCACCGCACCATCGAAGGAGGCTGGACCCAGAGCAGCGTGAGCCTGCGGCTCGTATTCCACCGCGAGGCAGCCGGCACCGGCTCGCGCAAGCCTTCGGACGCCGTCGCTAGTGGCGAAGGCGTGTGGCAAGGCGCAATCGAAGGAAACGGCATGCGCCTTCGCCTCCAGCTGCACGTCACGCACGACGATCAGAAGCACCTCCTGGCTGCCCTCGACAGTCCGGATCAGGGCGTCAGCGGGCTCCCTGCCGTCAAAGTCAGCCAGAAAGAGAACATTTTTCACTTTGAAATTCCCGTCGTGAAGGGTTCCTACACTGGCACGCTCAACCCGGCCAGAAACGTCATGACCGGACTCTGGACGCAAAGCGGCGTGGAGCAGAAGCTCGAGTTTCAGCGCTCGGATCAACTTCTCGCCCAGGTTCGTCCTCAAAACCCTGTGAAGCCCTATCCGTATAAAGAAGAGGAAGTCACTTTCCCGAACGACCGGGCGCACATTTCGCTCTCAGGCACACTCACGCTTCCGCAGGGCCCGGGGCCATTCCCCGTCGTGGTGCTCCTCAGCGACAACGGACCTCGCGATCGCGACGAAACCATCGAGGGGCATCGCCCTTTCCTGGTCTTGTCCGACCATCTGACGCGCAAGGGGATTGCCACTCTGCGTTTTGATAAGCGCGGCGGAGGCAAGTCCGCCGGCAACTATGCCGAAGCAACCATCGAGGACTTCGCCAGCGATGCTCAGGCCGCAGTCGCTTATCTGAAAACCCGCAAAGATCTGGACCCCAAGCGAATCGGGCTCATTGGCCACAGCGAAGGCGGACTGATCGCGCCCATCGTCGCATCGCGTTCAACGGATATCGCATGGTTGGTGTTACTGGCGGCTCCCGCATTGAAAGGTCAAGACATACTTCTGCTCCAGTCCGAACTCATCATGAAGGTCGCCGGCATTGACGAAGAGCAGATCTCGAGGACCCTCGACTTCAATAGGCAAACCTATGCTCTTGCTCGACAGGAAAAAGATCCCGCGGCATTCGAAACCAAATTGAACGACCTTGTGCAGTCCTCCGGCATGGGGGCCCTCGTGCCGCCGGCCACCTTGCAGGCGCAAGTGCTTGCCATGGCCTCGCCGTGGTTTCGCTACCTCCTCGACTATGATCCCCTCCCCGCACTGCAAAAGACGCTGTGTCCGGTGCTCGCCTTGAACGGCCAAAAAGATCTGCAAGTCCCGCCAATGGAGAATCTTTCCAGGATTCAGAAGGCGCTTCAAGACGCCGGCAACAAGGATTCTCAAACCTCCGAAATGCCGGGCTTGAACCATCTCTTCCAGCACTGCCCGACCGGCTCACCTTCGGAATACGGCGCGATCGAAGAGACCATGGCGCCGGAGGCCCTGGACGCCGTCTCTGCCTGGGTGCTGAAGCACGCCTCTCCGTGAACGTCCATGTGTCTTTGTCTAGCGCAGTGCATCTCATCCTCTTGAGTTACGCAGTTCGCGCATCCCATCCGTGCCTCGAACTCATAAATTTGCGTGTCAGGTTATGATATCTGGAGAGAAAAAACTGTCCCCATGCCGCAGAATTTCCATCTCGCTTTGCTCATTCACGCGCACCAGCCATGCGGCAATTTCGAACATGTGCTCGAAAAAGCCTATGAAACGTCCTATCTGCCATTTGTCGAACAGCTCGAAAAACATCCCGGCGTTCACCTCGGCCTGCACTATTCCGGCCCGCTTCTGACCTGGTTCGAAGAGCATCGGCCGGAATACTTTGTCCGCTTGAAAAATTTGGTTCAGGCCGGTCAGGTCGAACTCGTTGGCGGCGGCTTCTACGAACCGATCCTGGTCTCCATTCCGCAGGAGGATCAGCACGAGCAAATCACGCGCCTCGCCTCCTATTTGGAAAAACACTTCGGCCGCCTGCCTTCCGGTGCCTGGCTCGCCGAACGTGTATGGGAGCCGCAGCTTCCGAGCGTGCTCGCCGCGGCCAATGTCGCCTACACCCTGGTGGACGATATCCATTTTCTTTCCGCGGGCTTCGAGCCGGAGGAACTCTTCGGTCCGTACATCGCGGAAGACCGCGGCAAGACCGTCTGGCTGTACCCTGGCCAGAAGGCCCTGCGCTATCTGATTCCCTTCGGCAAAGTGGAAGAGGTCATTGCGTATTTGCGTGACGCGTCGAGCCGTTTTCCCGGCGGCGTAGCCGCCATGGGCGACGACATGGAAAAATTTGGCGTCTGGCCCGGAACGTACAAACATTGCTACACGGACGGATGGCTCAACGAGTTTTTCACCGCGCTTGAAAAAAATTCCGACTGGCTGAAAGTCACCGCGCCCGGCGAATATCTCATTTCTCACGCGCCTCTTGGCCGCGCCGACTTGCCGACCGCTTCCTACACGGAGATGATGGAGTGGGTGCTCCCAACGCGCGTCCGGCAACGCTATCACGCGGTCTTGAAAGAGTTCAGCGCCCGCCCGGAAGTTCTCTCGTTTTTTCGCGGTGGTTCCTGGCGCGGGTTTTTTCGCAAGTATCCCGAATCCAATCTGTTGCACAAGAAAATGCTACGTGTTTCCGCGCGCATTGCCGCCGTGCCGTCGCAGCATATCGGCACAAAGGCGCACGAAGACCTGCTGCAGGCTCACGATCTCCTTTTGAAGGCACAGTGTAACGACGCCTACTGGCACGGCATTTTTGGCGGAATCTATGCCCCGCATCTCCGCACCGATCCATGGCGCAATCTCATCCGCGCGGAAGCCATCGCCGATCGCCAGACTCCCGGTGCTCTTGCCGCGCGCGTCGAACTCCTGGATTACGATGCTGACGGCGCTACCGAATTGCTCTTCACCGGTCTCGATTACCAGGCGCTGTTGAAGCCCAGTGATGGCGGAACCATCGCCGCGCTTGATTTCCGACCAGCCGCGGCCACGCTCGTCAATTCCATCCTGCGCCGCCCGGAGGCCTATCATGCCAGCCTGCGCGAAGCTGCGGGAACGTCCGCCACGGGCGCCGTGGCTTCCATTCACGAACAGACTCGCGTCAAGGAGCCCGGCCTGGAGCGATTTCTCCGTTACGATCGCTGGCCTCGCCATGCCTTTCGCATTCTCTTCTTCGATCCCTCGCGCACGCACGCGGACTACGAGAATCTTGAATTGCGCGAGCACGCCGGCTTTGCCGGTGGTGCGTTCACGGTGAAAAGCTCCACCCCGAATGACGCCGAGCTTTTCCGGGCGGATTCGTTGTTGGTGCACGGCAAGAGCGAGACCTCGGCGCCCAAACTGCTGCTCCTCAAGCAATTTACGTTTGGCCCGGCGCCGAGAGGTTGCGAGGTGGCCTGCGAGGTCAGTTTGAAACTCAAGGAGCCGCTCGACAAACCCGTTTCCATTGGCATCGAGTCGATTGTAAATTTGCTGGCCCCCACCGAACCGGACCGCTTCTTCGAGACGCCCGCGGGCCGCCAGAATCTGCGTTTCAGCGGAACGCTGCCCGGCCCCATCCTCCGCATGGAGGATGGCTGGCAGCGCGTGCGCGTCGCCCTGCACGCGCCGTTGATGGATGAGTTCTGGGTTGCGCCGATTGAAACGGTTTCCGAATCCGAAGAAGGTTTCGAGCGCGTCTACCAGGGCTCCCAGATTCTCGCCATCTGGCGCCCCGACTTCACCAAACAAAAAACCTGGTCGGCCCGCCTCGTCTGGCGCATCGAAACCTTCTAACCCTATGTTCGGCTGCCGCTTTTTAATTTTTAATGCTGCGCCGATTCGTGTTGGGGCTATTTTGCTGTTTCGTGGCAGAGCACTATTTCGCAATCAGCAGATTTTGCGCGAACGGCCATTCGCGGTCGAGCCACTGTCCATCACAGTGGAATCCTGTTCGCGCTGCCATGTCCGGAATTTCTTCCGCTTTGTATTTGTGCGAGCTTTCCGTCCAGATGGTTTCGTCTTCGTCGAGCATGATTCGCAATCCCGCGGCGGGGATCTTAACGGTCTGTTGACAGGTCGAGCGCAGATGCATCTCGATGCGCCGCTCCACGCCGTTCCAGCGCGCTTCATGCCGGAAGCTACCCAAATCAAAATCCGCGCCCAGCTCCCGGTTGATGCGCGCCAGCAAATTCAAATTGAATGCCGCCGTCACACCCGCCGGATCGTTGTACGCCAGCCATTGCAGCTCGACCCTCTTTTCCAGGTCCGTCCCGAGCAGCAGCGCGTCTCCCGGCCGGAGAATCGCTCGCGTTTCCCGTAGGAACTCTTCGCCGGCATCGCGATCAAAATTCCCAATCGTGCTGCCAAGGAACAGCACCAGGAGATGATCCTTCTCCCCGCGCCCTTCGGCGACGCTGCGTAGCCCCTCCAGATAGGGTTGCTCGTGGCCGACCACGCTGACCAGATCGATCTGCCCCAGCTCCTTCGCGCACGCCGCCAGCGCCGAGGGCGAGATTTCGATCGGGTAGTAGTACGTTTTTTGCCGCCGCGAAAGTGCTTCGAGGATCCACCGCGTTTTTTTTCCTGAGCCGCTCCCCAGCTCCGCAACCTGAATCGGCGACGGCAACCGTCTCACGATTTCTCCCGCATGCTTTTCGAGCAGCCGCGCGTCCGCCCGCGTCAGTCCGTACTCCGGCAAAACGCAAATCGTTTCAAAGAGCGCCGAGCCCACTTCGTCGTACAAATATTTTGAAGGGAGTTCTCTCTGGCCGGGTTTAGTCAGGCTCGCGCGCACATCCGACGCGAACTCAGACACGTGCCTTACGGGAAGGGAAGAGGTCAGCATGGGGTCTCCCGGACTTGAGCTTGATTAATCCTCGACGCAACGGAAGGTTGCGTAGACATACGGATAATGCGGTTGGAACCAGTTCCGGAACGACCGCCTTAGCATGCACGCTGCGGTGCGCGGCGAGCCGCCCTTCATCACATAATGTTTGCCGTCAAAGAAATTGGCCGAGTAGCCGGGATAGAAAGGCATCGGCGCGAACCCCGGAAACGGCGCGAATTCCGTGCGCGTCCACTCCCAGCCGTTCCCGACAAGATCCTGCACGCCGAAGGCGCTCGCCCCCGCGGGATGCGCGCCCACCGGAGAAGGATCCCACGAATGAAAATCAAAATTGCCGTGAATCGTGCCCGGCCTTTCATCACCCCAGGGATAATCGCGCTCCCTCTGGCGATCGGGTGTTCCATACGCAGCGCGATGAAACTGCGCCTCGGTAGGCAACTTGCGCCCGAGCCATTTCGCGTACGCTGTGGCCTCCGCGTGGCTCACATACACCGGCCATTCCTGCGGCAAGCGAATCTCTCCAAACATGGTGCGGTACATCCACAGGTTGCCGTCGCGGATCCAGAACATCGGATGCTCGATACCTTCCTTTTTCTTCCAGTCCCAGGCTTCCTCACTCCACAGTGCGGCGTTCTCGTAACCGCCAGCCTGTATGAAGCGCAGGAAATCGTGGTTCGTCACGTTGTGGTTCTCGATCGCGAATCCCACTGTCTCCGCTTCATGCGCGCCAAACTCGTTGTCCCACCCAAACTCATCTCCGTGAATGCGTTCCAGACCCAGAGTGACTTTGCCTGCAGGGATATCGACAAGGCGGGATTTCGACCGCACTGCTTTCCACGCGGGTTGCTTCACGCCGCTAATTTTTCTCTCGCTCGGCAGCCGGTGCAGCATGTACGCAAGCGTCTCCGCATGCATGAGGCGGTGCTCGATGGCCACTTCCAGCATAGGGATCAGGTGTGGATGACCTTCGGCCGGCCGGTCCAGCGCTCGCTCGATGGCTCGATCGAGTTCCTCGCGGAGCCGGCGATTATAACTGTCCACTTCGTCGCGCGCGGGCCAATCCGCCGGTGTGTCCGATGGCAAGCCGCCGCCTACCGGGTCAATTCCAAAAGCAAAGAGTTGATCGAATATCCGGTGAAAGGGGCGCAATCCAAAAGCGCGATCTCCAAGCAAATTCCAGTCGAAGGCCTCGACATGCCCGACATAGAAAATGATCCGGTGCCTCTCGGGAATCGGCCGGTCATACAGGGCTTCTTCCCGGACGACGCGAAACAGTTCATCGGTTCGGCTGCGGGCATCAAGAAGGCGGGTGTGCAGGTCGTGCCGGATGCGGACAGCTAGTGCCAAAGCTCCCATGACATTTTCCCCCTCCTTTGGATGCAGCTTCCGCGCGAAGGATGCGCCAAAATTCGGCGCCGGGAGGCTAGGTGCATTAAGATGTTCGCTCCGGGACGTGGGACTGTCAATCGAAATGAATACGAAAACCGCAAATTTCTCGGGAAATTTAATCGAGTTTCACGACGTGGCATACTACATAAACGTTATTCCTGCGCGTGTAATCGTTTCCGGGATTTCCTTGGCGATTCCTCAGGGGGAAACCATCGTCCTTCTTGGCCGCAGCGGCAGCGGCAAAACCACCCTCCTCAAATTGATCAATGGCGTGTTGCTTCCTTCGAAGGGGCAAATTCTTGTCCAGGCCCGCGCCACGACCGACTGGGACACCATCCGCCTCCGCCGTGGCATCGGTTACGTCATCCAGGAGGCCGGCCTCTTCCCGCATTTCACGGTTGCAGAAAATATCGCGCTCGTTCCCACTTTGGAAAAATGGGACGCGCCTCGCACCGCCGCACGCGTCGAGGAAATGCTCCACCTGGTCGGTCTCGATCCGCGCGAATTTGCCAAGCGCCATCCTCGTGAACTTTCCGGCGGGCAGCGCCAGCGCGTGGGTGTGGCCCGCGCCCTCGCCGCCGATCCTCCGATTCTTCTGATGGACGAACCGTTCGGCGCGCTCGACCCCGTCACCCGCGCAGAACTTCAGCGCGAATTCAGCGCTCTCGCGCGCCGGCTCGGCAAAACCATCGTCTTCGTCACTCACGATTTGCGCGAAGCACTGTTACTCGCATCGCGCATCGTCCTGCTGGAAGCCGGCCGCATCGTGGCCAGCGCCACGCCGCAGGAATTTCTCCTGCTCGACCATCCGGAAGTCCGCGCATTTACTTCCTCTTTGTCCATCGCTCCGGGGTCTCCCTCATGAGCCTCGCCGCGATCCAAGCGCCCAGCAACTGGACCTTCTTTACAGAGCACCGCGCAGAAATCTTCAGTGCCACGTTCGATCACCTCATGCTCGTGGTCATCGCAATGACGATCGCCATACTAATCGGTGTCCCGCTCGGTATGCTCATCGTGCAGCGCCCGGCGCTTCGCACGATCGCGCTCGGAATTGCCAGCGTTTTCCAGACCATCCCCAGCCTCGCTCTCTTTGGATTTCTCATCCCCATCCCGTTCATCGGCGGCATCGGCAAGCGCACCGCGGTCGTCGCCCTGGTCCTCTACGCGCTGCTCCCCATTCTGCGCAACACCTACGTGGGCCTCACCGGCATTGATCCTGCTGTCCTCGAAGCCGCCGAAGCCATGGGCATGACCCGCGCACAAATTCTCTGGCGCGTGCGCTTTCCGCTCGCGCTCGCCGTCATCCTTGCGGGAATTCGCACCGCCACGATCATCACCATCGGCGTGGCCACCATCGCCGCGGCCATCGGCGCCGGCGGACTCGGGACGTTCATCTTTCGTGGAGTCGCCCTCGTCAGCGATTCGCTCATTCTGGCCGGCGCCATCCCCGCCGCGCTTCTCGCGCTCCTCGCCGATTTTCTCCTCGGCCTCCTCGAGCGCCGCTTGAGAGTCGCCTGACATGCGCTGCGCACGATTCCGTTTCCTTACCTTCCTTTATTTGCTCAACCTCATTTACTTCGCATCCGCTTGCACCAAACCTCGCCAACCCAGAATTACAATCGGCTCCAAATTTTTCACCGAACAAGTCATCCTCGCCGAACTCCTCGCGCAACACATCGAAGCACGCACCGGCATTCCCGTCGAGCGCAAGACCAACCTCGGCGGCACGCTCCTCGTTCACAAAGCGCTGGAAGCCGGCCAACTCGATCTCTACGTCGAATACACCGGCACTGCCCTCACCGCCGTCTTGAACGAATCTCCGCGAGGCGATGCAAACGCTGTGTACCAGCGCGTCAAGCAGCTCTACTCCGAGCGCTTTCATTTCGAAGTCACCGAGCCTCTTGGTTTCGAAAACACTTTCGCCATGGTCATCCGCGGCGACGATGCCAAAAAACTCCATCTCCAAAAAATCTCTGACATCGCTTTGTTCGTGCCCCAATGGCGTGCCGGCGTCGGCTACGAATTCCTCGAGCGCCCCGACGGCTTCCGCGGCTGGAGCGATAGCTACAATCTTCATTTCAAAGACCAGCCCCGCGTCATGGACCTTGGCCTCATCTATCGGGCGCTCGTGGATCATCAGGTGGACATCGTCGCCGGCAATTCCACCGACGGCCTGATTGATACCCTTGGTCTCGTCGCCCTCGAGGACGACCGCCACTACTTCCCGCCCTACGATGCCGTCCCCGTCGTCCGCCAATCCACACTCGCCCAATTTCCTCAGCTCCGCGCCGCGCTCACCGATCTCGCCGGCAAACTCTCCGCCGCCGACATGCGCCGCCTCAACTACGCTGTTGATGCCAAGCACGAGGATGCCGTTGCAGTCGTCCGCGCCTTTCGCGCATCCAAAGACCTGTAGCGGCCAGGAATTCGGACTAGAAGCGCTGAATTTCCTCTCGTGTACAATTTGTGAGCACGTTCGCAGCGGTCTCATTGAGAGGAATAAACGCTCCGGTTTATGAGCTTCAGACATCAGAGGGAGAGTCTCGGCATTCATCCGAGGCGAGACAGAAATGAAACGCTGGAAAGCACTTCTCTTGGCACTTTTTGCGGCTGGAATTGCCGCAGCGACTTACGGAACCATACTGATCCGCCGCGGATTCAGCACAACCGAAGAGCCATCCACCTTGGAGAAGGTCGTCGCCCGCACGGTGCGAAATCTCTCGATTCCACGCCAGGCACGCAATCAAGAGAACCCTTGGAAGGCCACTCCGGAACGTTTGCGGGAGGCACGAGAAGACTTCACCGATCGCTGCGCCGTTTGTCACGGTAACGACGGCAGCGGCCAAACCCAGGTCGGGCGTAACCTCTACCCCAAGCCGCCCGATTTGCGCTTGCCCCAAACGCAGAATCTTACCGACGGCCAAATCCGCTACATCATTCAGAATGGCGTCCGACTCACGGGCATGCCCGCCTGGAGCCATCCGCACGACGTGCAGGACAGCGATAGCTGGAAACTCGTGCTTTTCATCCGCGACCTGCGCCAATTGTCAACCGAAGAAAAATCGGAGCAGCAAACAATTGCCGCGGTCGCGCAATACACGGGCTCGCCGGCCTGCGAAAAATGCCACCAGCAAATTTACGAGCACTGGAAGAAAACTCCCATGGCCAACGTTGTCCGCGATCCCCGCGAGCATCCCGAAGCCATCCTTCCCGATCTCGCCGCAAATCCCCTCACTAAATTTACGAAGGACCAGGTAGCGCTCGTCTACGGCAGCGTCTGGAAGCAGCGCTACTTCACCAGAATTGGCGATGACTATTTTCCGGAGACCGCACAGTGGGACGTCACCCATCACGTCTGGCGCCCTTATTTTGTAGCCAAAGGAACGGACTGGTGGGAACCGTTCTATCCTCCCGACAATATGCAGCGCCCCACCGGCCCCACCTGTGACGGCTGCCACTCCGTTGACTACAACATTCAGACAAAAAAAGTCGTGGAATGGAATGTCGGTTGCGAGCGCTGTCATGGTCCGGGCAGCGAGCACGCTGCCCATCCCTCGCGCGGAAATATCCTCAATCCCGCGCGGATGGATTATGTCCAGGCGAACGACGCTTGTATCCAGTGCCACTCACAAGGGCGCCCTTTGACCAATCCGATGGAAGGGAAGTATTACGACTGGCCGGTCGGCTATCGCGTCGGCCTCAACCTCCGCGACTTCTGGCAGCTTGAAGAGCACACCCTCGGTGAAACGACTTTCACGAACTTCCCCGACGGCACTGCTCACAAGAATCGCATGCAGGGAAATGACTTCGTGCAGAGCGTGATGTACCGCCGCGGGATCACCTGCTTCACGTGTCACGATGTCCATGGCACGGAGAACTACGCGGAGCTAAGAAAGCCTGCCGACAAACTCTGCCTCGATTGCCACGCCCCCATGTCTCTGAACGGCCCCCGCACGGCTACGCTCGAGGAGCACACCCATCACAAAGCCGGCACGCCGGGAAGTCAGTGCATCTCCTGCCACATGCCAAAGATTGAGACCACCATCGCCGACGTCAAAGTCCGCGCTCACACGTTCGCCTTCATCACGCCAGCTATGACAGAGAAATACAAAATCCCGAATCCTTGCACGTCGTGCCACACGGATAAATCCACTGCCTGGGCCACCGAGGCTCTGCGCCACTGGCCCGAACGATCTCCCTGGCGCCTCGACTAGCGTTCGGCTCCTGGGCGTCAGCTCGAAGGTGCCCTGATCCTGCTCAAACGCTCTAGACGCTCATGCTGTTATTGCCGCCTCCACAAGCAAAAAGGGCGCGGCCCTGGAGCGGGATGCGCCCTTCGAAACCGTCTGGCCCGGATCTAGTGCCGGTCGTGGTCGCGATCATGATCATGGTCGTGATCATCCCAATCGCGGTCGGTGTGCCAACGATGGCCGTCTTCATCCCACCACTTGTGTGCGTGCGACCAGCAATATTCGCGCGCTTCGTGCAATTGTTGGCGAGCGTCGATCACCTGTCTACTCTCCCAGCCGTGATGTTCGGCAGCTTCGTGCAACCGGTGGTCGGCCTTGGCGATGCGCCGCTGGCATGCATCTTCATCGGCGCGAAGCGTCGGTGAAGCCGTGAAAAACAGAGTAACTGCGAACGCGGCCGCCGCGAGCCCCGTCCTTACCCAAAATGATTTCCTAGCATGAATGTGCATTTGTATCTTGCCCTCCTGAGGATCAATGGAGACACAGTTTGAAAGCGAAACCCGGATTGAGCCTGAGTAGATAGAGAGGGTCTTCTAACCCCGACCGTCCTGGTTCATTTTTCTATACTGCGATAATACCAGGCAGCAAGACTGTTCACTTTTATACACCCACTTCCCACCGCGCAGCCGCCCGCCGTCAGCGTGAAATAGGGCAGGTAAGCATTCCCTTTCTGCGTTCATCCTGAGGTATACTCTCGGCCGCCGCACACTCGGGAACGCTTACGCTGCAGGAGCAATCCATCATGACACGCAATGCAGCCGTCACTTTTCGCCGCCTGCTTTCTCTCCTGATCTTTTCTGTCTTTTTCGCGCCGGCGAGCATTCCGCCGGCAATGGCGCAACGCGCGCTCCCGGTCGTCGGTTCTCAAAACACTTCCACTGCGGATCCGCCCGTCGCCGTGCCGGACGAAAAACCTTGCGTCGTTCCGCTGTACTCCAATCTTGAGTTCGCAGACTTCTCGGCCAAGACCTACCAATACACTCCTGCCTGCCCCGGACCATGGAGAAAAGTCGTTTTCGCCGCGGATTTCAACGTAACTGCCGGCCGCCAGTTTGATCGCACGGCGCAAGTTTCACTTGGGCATGTCAACATTTTCTACGGCACCACTCCCGAACCGACGCACACCTTCGGACCTTCCTGGCATGTCGAGCGTGATCTTACGGACTACAGCGCGCTTTTCGAATCCTCGCAATCCGGTGAAGTGGATCTCGGCAATCTCGTCAACAGCACCTATACGGGCATCATTTTCGGCAGCGCTTCGCTCCAGTTCTACTCGGCCCATCACGGTGGGGACAGCGAGGGCCACCGCATACTTCCGGATGCCGTTTACCCGCTCCCCAACGCTTCTGGCGGAGCAAAGGCATTGTTCGCCACGACCGATCAACTCTCGGAAACGTTCACCCTTCCGACGAATATTGAGCGCGCCTTTCTCGATGTCATTTCGCAAAGCCAGTCCAACGACGAATTCTGGTACTCCTGCGTTCCGAGTGACGTGGCCAACGAATTGCAATCGTGTGGAAATTCCGGCTTCCGGGAAGCAGAAGTCGCCGTTGACGGCCAGCCTGCCGGCGTTGCTCCGGTCTATCCCTGGATCTTTACCGGAGGCATTGATCCTTACCTGTGGTCGCCCATCCCCGGCGTGCAAACCTTGAATTTCGTTCCCTACCGCGTGGACCTGACGCCTTTCGCAGGGCTCCTCAGCGACGGCCAGCCCCACGCGATTTCCCTGAGGGTGTTCAACGCCAACAGCTACTTTCTATCGACGGCGACGCTCCTTCTCTATTTCGACCGCGATTCGGAGCAAGTGACCGGCGAAATCACCGGCAACACTCTTGCATCCGCTCCCAATCCCACGGTCACCGAGAATCTCCAGACCGATTTATCCGGGAACATCACCGGGTCGGTTGTTGTAGCCTCTGACCGCAGCTTCAAAATTTCCGGTTTCGTGCGGACTTCGCACGGCAAAGTCGAAACCGATGTCCTCCAGTCCATCCATTTCAGCAATACGCAGAATTTCACCATCAATGCCACCAACTATATTCAGGACATCACGCAGACCACGGGCGTCGAGTCCCGCACCATCACGCATGAGCGCGGGCTTTATTTCGCCAGGATCGAGGCCTTCCGCTATCCGCTCACCCTCAATATCACCGAAACTTTCAACGCCGATGGCACACTCAGTCTGCAAACCACTTCCGAGCAAAAGTTCAAGCACGATCTTCTGGACCCCCTCTTTGCCAGTGCCGTGGAAAACGGCGTCTCCAGCACGGATACGCTGCAGTTTGATTCTTCCTTCAATCTCACCGGCCATTCCGGACAGCAAAGCTCGCAGCACTTCCACGCCGCCAATTCTCGCGGCCACGAATACAACTGCACGCTCAGCGCCGCCAGCAACATCCTTACCTCTGTCAGCGAAGGCTGCCAAGACACTGGGAACGGCCACGACGATCGCTGATTATTCAGTTCCTTGCTGGGGCTCTAAAACCTTCCGGAGCGGATCCATTCGCGGACTTCCGCTTCCACTGAAAACGCATCGGAGGGATCTTTTGTGAAGCGACCATCTAAGCCATAGGCCTGCTCTTCGTACGGCACGACGATCCACAAACCCGATTCGTCGAGAGCTTTAAAGTAGCCCTTCATCACCGTTTCCAGTCCCACCAAGGAGAACTGCACGACGTGGACCAGCGTGTGAAATATAGTGCGCAGGGTCGGCTCTCGATTGAACACCGCGACGTCAATGAAGGGAATCGCGGTCATGTGCGCCGCATCGGGAACCACGCGCGCCCCGCCCGCGCGCACCCTTTCGTAAAATGGGGGGTACGGGATGGTTTCCCCCGTTTGCGAGACGTCTACGATTCTCAGACGATCGAGATTCTCCGGCAAAAAAAAGGGCAGCAGCTTTGCTCTTTGTTCCGCGGTGAGCGGTTTGCTTCGCGGCAGGTATATATCTCGCTGCCTCTGAATCCACAGAACCGCTTCCGCGAGCAATGCGGCCAAGTCCGCCTGGCTGAACTTTGGTGGTTCCATGAGCGTCGTTCTCGAGAGCAAGCTTCGCCGTCCGTCGGAAGGCGAGGCATTTGCAAAGCTGCAAATTCGCGGTCATTTCATGCTAGCACAAGCAAAACCAGGCCTGGCGTGGCGCAAAAGCGCTGACGGTGCGTACGAGTTACTTGTCCGTCGCGCTTCGCGTTTGCTGCCGGGAGTGGGAGGAACAGCGTCCCCCAGCGACGCGCGCCTCCTTTGACTCATGGGACGCGGCAACATAGAATCTCGGCGCGTTCGCAGAAGGAAACGCGTGGAGTTTCGCCTGGGAGGAGCATTCGAATGAAGAAGAATTTGATTTTGTTTGTTGCGGCAGGCTTTTTGTGGTTTGGGCCGGTGGCGCGAGTGGGAGCCCAAGCGCCGGAAAAGGAAGCAAAAGCGCCGGAAGCCAAAGCCCCGGAGAAGTGCGACGCGGCGGCCACAAAAGAAGAATCATCCGTTACCGATCACACTATCAAAATCGGCGGCCAAGCGATTACCTATAAAGCTACCGCCAGCACCACCCAGCTCAAAAACGAGAAAGGCGAGGCCACCGGGTTGATGTACTCCGCCGCCTACACGCGCAGCGACGTGAAGGATTGGAATACGCGTCCCATCTCGTTTCTCTACAACGGCGGGCCGGGGTCGGCAACGATGTGGCTGCACATGGGCGCGTTCGGCCCGCGCCGCGTGTACACGGTTGACGGCACGTTCACGCCTCCTGCGCCGTACAAGCTGGTGGACAATCCCGAGAGTTTGCTCGACAAAACCGACCTGGTTTTCATTGATGCCATGGGCACAGGCTACAGCCACGCCGTTTGCAAGGCCGAGAACAAGGATTTTTATGGAATTGACGAGGACGTGGAAGCGTTCGCGCAGTTCATCGTGACATACCTGAGCCGCAACGATCGCTGGAATTCTCCGAAATTCCTGATCGGCGAGAGTTATGGAACATTCCGCTCGGCGGCGCTGGGGAATTACCTGCAATCGCATGACACCGTGCATTTGAACGGTATAGTGCTGATTTCCTCGGTGCTCGATCTTGCCTCACTCACGTTTGCGCCCGGTGATGACCGGCCGTTCATTTTTTATTTACCGAGCTATGCGGCCACGGCGTGGTACCACAAAGTCCTGAAGGATCGGCCCGCCGAGCTCCCGGGATTCATCGAAGAAGCGCGCAAGTACGCGCAGGGCGATTACGCGGCCGCGCTGTTCAAGGGCGGAGAACTCGGCGCTTCGGAAAAGACCGCGGTTGCCAAGAGAGTTTCCTATTTCACCGGTCTGAGCGAAGACTATCTGATCAAGGCCGATCTGCGCGTCAACCTCAGCCAATTTCGCGCCGAACTGCAGCGCAGCTCCAGGCTTACGACCGGGCGCATTGACGCGCGGTTCACCGGCTACACGTACGATTTGCTCGAGGAAAACGCGCAAGGCGATCCCGAAGGACCTGCCGTGGGAGGTGCGTTTACGGCGCTGATCAATGCCTATAACCACGACGAGTTGAAGTTTGGGAAAGACAAGATTTATCACAACACCAGCGGCGCTGGCGGCGGCAGTTGGAACTGGGTCCGCAAGGAAGGCGGGCCGCGGCGATTTTTTCCCGGTGCTCCCAATGTGGATCAAGACTTGGCGCAAGCGATGATCACCAATCCGCGCCTGCTCGTGCAGGTCGAGAACGGCTACTTCGATCTGGCAACGCCGTTTTTCGCCACGGAATTCACGATGGAGCACCTGGGGCTTCCCGAAGCCTTGCAGAAAAACATCAAGGAGGACTACTACAACGCGGGCCACATGATGTACCTGCATGACCAGGACCGCGTCAGCCTCCACAACCAAGTCGCGAGCTTTATCGATCGCGCGACGCAGCAGTAGAGAATCAGAAATTGGAAAATAGAAAAGAGAGAAGGGACAAGAGAACGGAGCGGGATTTTTCGGCGCGATGGGGTTAGCGCCGGATCAGAAGGTCATCAGGGACCATCCGACAACTGTCATCGTCAGCACGAGCAACAGCATGCTCGTGCTGACGATGCTCAGCGTCCTGCCGTGCCCCAGCAAATAGTCGCGCGACTCTGGATCAATGCACAAAAGGAGGGTTACGACCAGCACCACGCCCCAGGCCAGCAAGACGGGAACGCCGGGATGCCGGCCGATCATGGAGAGAAATTGCCCCGGAGGCTGGCCCGCCGGGATCCACCAGGGGAGCAACGGCGCGACGCCGGCGGCCAGGGAAAAGGTCAGCAGCTTGCGGGTGAACCAGCCCTTGACCTTGGGCCGGGCCTCTTTCCATACGAAGTAATCCCACACCAGAAGACCGATGGCCAGCGGCACCCAGCCGTACAATGCGAATTGCTGGTCAAACCAATACCACCCGCGAAACAAGATTCGCCCGTGATTGGCCATCGCTAGCCGCGGCAATAAGAAGAGCCCTAGCAGCGTATTGCAAAGCACGGCGGCAAAAATCGCCACCAAGCTCATGAATTGAAACCAGTACCGCGTGGGCACCCTTTTGCAGCGGGTGCACACGGACTGTTTGGGCAGGAAATTCAGTCCACAGCGGTCGCAATACACGTTGGCTCTCCCAAATCCCAGAGGACGGGACACGAGCTAGGATTCGCCGCCAG
>Ga0210403_10000104_pt1 | contig 95233 bp, 77 predicted proteins | sample IncBWC19MmetaG_FD_150863 | JGI IMG/M metagenome (GOLD analysis project Ga0210403, IMG submission 150863) | Forest soil microbial communities from Barre Woods Harvard Forest LTER site, Petersham, Massachusetts, United States - Inc-BW-C-19-M | ecosystem: Environmental > Terrestrial > Soil >...
TGAACGTGTATACCGCTGCGAAAACAGCCAAGGAACACCGGCCGGTCATGGTGTGGATTCACGGTGGCGCTCTTACCGGCGGCGCGGGTTCCATCTACGACGGCGAAGCGCTGGCCAAGAAGGGCGTGGTGGTGGTGACGGTGAACTACCGCCTCGGCGTCTTCGGATTCTTCGCGCACCCCGAGCTCACCAAGGAGTCCGATCGCAACGCGTCCGGCAACTACGGTCTGCTCGATCAGGTGGCCGCGCTCGAATGGGTCCAGAAAAACATCGCGGCATTTGGTGGAGATCCCAAGCGGGTAACCATATTCGGCGAATCCGCCGGATCTTGGAGCGTGAACTACCTGATGGCGTCGCCCCTTGCGCGCGGATTGTTCCATCGCGTGATCGGAGAGAGCGGCGGCGAATTCGCACCGGCCCGCAAGCTCGCTGATCTGGAACAAGCAGGAACAAAACTCGCTGCCGGAAATTCGATCGCCGAGCTACGCGCCAAATCCGCCGACGATGTGCAGAAAATGGGCGGATTCCAGACCGCGGCTAACGTCGACGGATGGTTCCTGCCGCAAGATGTCTATACGACTTTTTCGACCGGCAAACAATCCGATGTGCCGCTGCTGATTGGATCGAATAGTGACGAAGGCACCATGTTTACGCCCCCGAACGTGAAACTGGCGACGTTTCGCGAGACCGCCGGGAAGCGCTACGGCGCCGAGGCTGACGCTTTTTTGAAGATTTATCCGGCCAACACCGACGAGGAAGCGTGGGACGCCCAAGCCGCCAGCATGCGCGACCAGGTCTTCGGATGGGAGATGCGCACCTGGGCCCGGATGCAAACCAAGACCGGCAAATCCAAGGTGTACATGTATTACTTCAGTCGCGTCCCTCCGGGGAAGAATCGTGTGAAGGGCGCCTATCATGGCTCCGAAATCGCGTACGTCTTCGGCAACCTGAAAATCGCGCCGTTTGCCGGCAGCAGCGATGAGCCGCGTCCATGGCAGGAGCAGGACCACAAGCTTTCCGAAGCGATGTCGTCGTACTGGGTGAACTTCGCCTCCACCGGAGACCCGAATGGAAAAGGTCTGCCGAAGTGGCCCGCATACCATGCCAAGGACGATGTGCTGATGGGATTCGGCGACACGATTGAAGTCAAGCCAGTCCCGAATAAGCCGGCTCTGGATTTCCTGGACGCTTACTTCGAAAAACAGCGCCAGACCCAGTAGCTATCGTCCGCTTAATTCTATAATCGGGACAAACATGAAACGCTGGTGCGCGCTGTCGATATTCGGGTTCACGTGTTCCGCTCAGTCACTCGATCTCGATCAAAAGATTTCGGAGGCAATGGAGAGCGCGCTGAAGCAGACCGGCGCTCCCAGCGTTTCTGTGGCGGTGATCAAAGACGGCAAAGTTGTCTTTGCGAAGGCGGCAGGAAAGGCAAACCTACAGCCTGAACGCCTGGCCGACGCATCTACACGTTACGCCGTCGGCTCGATCAGTAAGCAGTTCACCGCTGCCGCGATCCTGCTGAGCGCGGAACGGCATAAGCTCTCGCTCGACGACAAAGTGTCAAAGTATTTTCCGGAATTGACCCGCGCGAACGATATCACCATTCGCGAGTTACTTTCACACACGTCCGGCTACGAGGATTACGCGCCGCAGGACTACGTGATTCCGGAGTGGCTCCAGCCGACCTCGCCGCGTGCGATTCTCGACCGCTGGGCGAAAAAGCCGCTGAATTTCGATCCAGGCACGCGCTGGCAATACAGCAACACGAACTACGTTCTGGCCGGCGAGATTTTCGAAAAAGCGTCCGGTGAGCATCTGGTGGATTTTCTGCGCGCGAAGATTTTCGATCCGTTGGGAATGCGCTCCGCCGGCGACTGCGCGGATGGAAGTCCGGTTGACGCGACCGCGTATACCCGTTTTGCTTTCGGACCTCCACGTCCCGTGGCGCGCGAAGCCAGCGGCTGGTACTTCGCGGCGGGCGAGTTGTGCATGACTCCGTCGGACTTGGCCAAGTGGGACCTGGCGTTCCTCGGGCGTAAGATTCTTTCCGCGCGATCCTATGAGGAGTTAACCCGCGAAGTACGGCTCTCCAACGGAGACCTGACGCATTACGCGCTGGGTCTGGACGTCGACTCGTTTCGGAATGTTCCGCGGATTTCACATGGCGGCGAAGTTTCCGGGTTTCTCGCGTTGAATGTCGTGTTCCCCACACGGAACGCGGCTGTGATTACGCTCTCGAATCAGGATGGTGTAAGTTTTCTCGGACCGCTCTCCGACCAAATCGCAACCCTGGTCCTGTTTCCGCAGACGCCAGCTCACGCGGCTTCCGAAAAAGAAATTAAAGAGACTCGGCAAATCCTGGAAGGACTACAGCGCGGCGAGGTTAACCGGACGCTGTTCACCGAAAACGCGAACAGCTATTTCACGGCCACCTCTCTGGACGATTTCAAAACCTCGTTAACTGCGCTCGGACCGGTGAAGTCGATCACGCGTCTGAGCGAAGCATTGCGTGGCGGAATGACGCATCGGTCCTACCGGGCGCAGTTCGAAACGAAGACAGCCATGCTCAACATTTATATGATGCCCGACGGCAGGTACGAACAGTTCCTGGTGATGGAGCAGCCATGACAGAGTTCGTCAATTTCTGGCACGGCCTCTGGCCGGACCTGCAAAAAATCCTGCTGACGTACGCCTTGATGGTGATCATCGGGTGGGATCGGGAACGGGAAGCGCACAGCGCCGGGTTGCGGACCTTTCCGATCGTCGGCATGGCGAGTTGCGGATACCTTCTCATTCTGGGGCCGAGTTCCGACGTTAACGCCCATTCGCGCGTGCTGCAAGGGCTGATCACCGGGATCGGATTCGTGGGCGGAGGCGCGATTTTAAAAGACGGGCTCAACGTGAAGGGGATGGCTACAGCCGCCAGCATCTGGAATGCGGGTGTGATCGGAGCCGCTGTCGCCATGAATCGTTACGGCATCGCCGTGATGCTTGCGGCGATCAATTTGTTCACGCTGCGCGCGCTGCTGCCGTTGAAGAGCTGGCTCGATGGGACAAAAACCGAGCCCGATTAGCAGCCGCTGCCCATTTCTGCGCGCTCGGCCTGACATAATACCCTGAAAGGAATCGGCGCGACGCAGCATATTCGTAAGCGCAACGCATGGAAGCTCTGGTCATCATCCTGATCGTGATTGTGCTGGCTGCCTGGGTTGTTTTGTCTTCGCGAATCCGCGCAATCGAACGGGGACAAGCGGATTGGTCCAGGGAACGCGCGGAACTGCTGACCCGTATTCGAAACCTCGAATCCGAGCCGCTTTCGCCGCCAGTGACGCCCTCGAAGCCGGCGCCGCCCGAACCTGTTGTGGTTCCCGTAGCCGCTCCAGCCGCGACCGCCCCTGTCGAGCCAGTTCACGTGTGCCAGTTCTGCGGACGCAGGATCGAGGATAACGCCGCGATCTGTTTCTGCGGAGCTGTCGTCGATCCTCGGCGCGTCCCCCCGCCGCTGCCGCCTCCGATTCCAGTGTCTTCTCCCGTCATCAAGCCCGAGCCGGAGCCGGTGTTTGAACCTGCCATCCCCGTAATGACGCGCGAGAGCCTGCGCGATCGAATCCGCAGGAATCTCGGCGACCAGGAATGGGAGGCGATTGTCGGAGGAAGTTGGCTCAACAAGCTGGGCGTGCTGGTCCTGGTGATCGCGATCGCTTTGCTGCTTCAGTACGAGTTTGGCCGCGTCGGCCCCGCCGGTCGCGTCGCCATCGGATACGGAATCAGTCTCGCGATGTTGCTCGCCGGCGTGTGGATCGAGCGGCGCGCTGGATTTGCGATTTTCGCGCGAGGACTGATCGGCGGGGGCTGGGCCGCGTTGTACTTCACCACCTACGCGATGCACGGGATCGCGGCGGCGCGCGTCATCGACAACCCATATGTCGCGACCATTTTGCTGCTACTGGTTGCCGCGGGCATGATCGGCCATTCGCTGTACTATCGCTCGGAGACCGTCAGTGGCCTGGCATACTTCATCGCTTTTGCGACGCTGGCCCTCAGCGAGAACACGCCGTTCTCCGTGTTGGCATTAATCCCGTTAGCGGCTTCGCTGCTGGTGCTCGCGTATCGATTCGATTGGTACAAGATGGCCGTGTTCGGCCTGTTTGCGACCTACGCAACGTGCGCCACGCGGCCGGATATGGGCTCGCCGCTCGCGTCCACACAAGCGCTGTTTGCGTCGTATTGGTTGTTGTTCGAAACATTCGACCTGTTGCGGCCGCGACGCCGCCCGCGCGGATTTTCCGTTGAGTCGCTGATCTTGCCGCTGAATACCACAGCGTTCCTGGCTTTATCCTGCGTGAAATGGCAACGGTCGTCGCCGGAACATCTTTACGTTTTTCTGGCCAGCGGTGCAGCGTTGTATCTGGCGAGCGCATTATTGCGCGCGTATCTCACTCCGCCCGATTCGAACGAGCCGACTTTAGATCGCATCGCCGCGGGAGGCTATGAAGGTCCCATCGCAGTAGCATCCGTGCTCGCTGCCGTCGCGATTTTCCGAAGAGCCACCGGCCTATGGATGAACCTGGGATGGCTGATCGAGGGCGAAATTCTGTTTCTCGCCGGCGTCCGATTCCGGCAGACCTATCTTCGCCAGCTTGCGTGCGGAGCTTTCACCGCTTCCGTTGGGAAACTGTTGGGAACCGACGTTCGATCGGACCCCACTGCGGTGTTTGCAGGACGCGCGTGGATGACTTGGAGCCCTGTGACGATCCTGACCGCCGCGGTGTTCTACGCCAATCGAGCGCTGCGGGTGACTGAAGGCGCGATCTATAGCTGGGCCGGTGCAGGGCTCGTCACGCTAATACTTGCGTATGAGATCCCACAACAGTACGTGTGCGTCGCGTGGCTCGTCTTTGCCGGCATTCTGTTCGAATCCGGATTTAGAAAATCGAAAGATGAATTCCTGTTTCAGTCGTATACGATCGGCGCGTTAGGAACGTTCGCATGCGTCCTGGTCAACGTTCTGGGGGGCGAGGCGAGTTGGCGATTGCAGTGGCTGCCGATTGCGCTGGCGGCTTCGATTCATTACGGCGCTGCCCTCCGAATCCGCTTCGGTCCATTTGGGCGCGTCCACGAATCTGTCGCTTGGACTACCTCAGCCTCTACGGCAGGACTTCTGGTCGCGCTCGCGTGGAAACTGGCTCCGGGGGATTACCTGGGCGTCGCATGGCTGGCGTTGGGCGCTGTTTTGTTTGAAGCCGGCCTGCGCAATCTTCCAGGCCATCTCCGCCGGCTCTCCTACGTTGTTTCCGCGCTCGGTGCGGCGCACGTGTTCTATTTCCACGTCCTGCTGGTGAACAAAGGATCTCTACGTTCGGAGTGGATCTGCCTCGCGGCGGCGGCTCTGATTTGTTGCAGCCTGAGCGCGCGCGTTTTCAGGACGATGCCCGATCGAGTCCCGGAACAGGAGCGTGCGGCGGTTCGCGATCTCAACGCCTTTGCCGGGACGCTATTCGTGTTGACCTTCGCGTGGCTCGTGCTGCCCCCTCCGATCGTCGCGCTGGCGTGGGCGATCACTGGTCTGGTGCTGTTGGAAATCGGATTCAGTGCTTCGCTCCCGCGATTCCGCGCGATGGGGAATATGGTCTCGGCTGCGGTTTTCGGCCGATTGTTCCTGGCGAACTTCACGGACCTGGGCGATACGCTGCATGTCTCGCACCGGATTCTGACAGTAGTGCCGGTCATTGTTTCCGAATACTACGTCTGGTCGCGTTACCGTCACGCGGAAATACAAGGTTGGGAGAGCAAGTGGGTGCGGCTGTATCTCTACGCGCCTGCGATTCTCGGCCTAGTGATGATGCGCTTTGAACTGGGCAGATCGCTGGCCGTGGTGGGCTGGGCGCTGCTGGGGCTGGCGCTCTATCGATTCGGAATCGTGCGCGCGATCGTCGATTTTCGTTGGCAGAGCTACGCTATCGCGCTGCTCGCGTTCTGGCGATGCTGGAATACGAATTTCTATATTCCTGAAAGCCTCGCAGGGATCAGCGGGCGCGTCCTCACGGGCGCCTTGGTCATCGCGAGCTTCTACGGCGCTCAGCTCATTTCCCCTCGTGATTCGGCAGAGGGCGGGAGGATCGATCGCCACGCTCGCACATTCTATTCGCTGCTCGCGTCGATCCTGCTCGCGGTGCTGCTGTTCTACCAAGTTTCGGGAAGCGTGCTGACCGTGGCATGGGGAATCGAAGGACTCGCGTTGCTGGGCGCGGGGTTTCCATTGCGCGATCGTGTGCAGCGGCTCTCCGGCTTATTCCTGTTCCTGATGTGCGTCCTAAAGCTGTTTCTGTATGATTTGCGCCAGTTGGAGACCATCAACCGGATCATCTCCTTCATCGTGCTCGGCGTGATTTTGGTGAGCGTTTCCTGGGTTTACACCCGGTTTCGCGATCGCATCCAACGGTATCTATGATGTCGCGAATCTATTTCTACGGATTGCTGGTGCTGATGGCCGCTTGCGGGGGCGCGGTCGCAATGGGCCACCTGGATCCCAACGTCAACCTCGATTCCGCGCGCGAGATCTGGGCCGACGTGCTGCGCGACGTGGACGAATTCGGCCTGCATGCCACCCGCATCCCGGCGGAGAAAGAAATGCGGCTCGGCGCCGAGATGGCGGAGCAGATCAAATCCTGGGGACCCGAGGATCCGGCCGCCACCAAGTACGTCTCCGATGTGGGCGCAGGCCTTCTCGCGAACGTGAACCGCAAGGCGATTCGCTATCGCTTCCACGTCATTCGCTCGTCTGAGATTAATGCTTTTGCGCTGCCCGGCGGCCAGATCTACGTGTTGAGCGGCATGCTCGACTTCCTGCATTCGGAAGCCGAACTGGCGCAAATCCTGGGACACGAAATTTCACACGTCGACCTGCGGCATTGCGTCGAGCGCTATCAATATGAGCTGGCTTTAAAGAAAGTCGGTGCCGGCAGCGTTGGACCTATTGTCGAGATCGCGCACTCGTTGGTCGCGATCGGTTATTCGCAGGCTCAGGAACTGGAAGCTGACGCGTCGGGCGAGCGCCTGGCAATCGAGGCCGGATACGATCCGGACGCCGCGGTGGCGGTGTTCAATCGAATGAAGACGACGTTCGGCGAAGCGTCGGCGAGCCCCGCCACGACTCCCCTGGGCGAGACTGGCCGCGCAGTGGGCGAAGCCATCGCGAATTATTTTCGTACGCATCCGCCTTCCGCCGACCGAGCGCGCCAGTTATCGGACATGGTCGCCGCGAACCATCGCAAACTCTCTGGACGAATTGTTTACCGGGGCGTCGAAAACTATCGCGAGCGAATCTCCTGGTCCGAGCGTGAGTTCGCGTCCGAAAAACACGTGTACTAAAGCGTTCTGTAGTAAATAGTGACACGTCAGCATCGACCGCTTCCTTTGGTCGCGGCTCAGGGTCGGCACTTGTCATCCTAGCTACGCCATGAGCCGCGACCGAAGGAAGCGGTGGATACTGAATGTTAATCTGCGCCACAACTCGGCTCACATGTACTCGGGCACTTCGATCCCCAGCACGGCAAGCGTACGCTCCAACTGCGACCGGAAATACTCGGTCATCCATAGCAGGAACGTTTTCTTTTCGCGATCCGTTTCCGATAGCACCGGGTATTCGTGATAGAAGTTGCTGAACGATTGCGCGAGCTGGAACGCATAACGCGCCACATGCGCCGGCTCGCCGCTCGAGACGGCGCGCTCGATAGCGGAATCGGCCTTCGATGCGGCCAGCAGCAACTGCCAGCAATCCTCCTGCGCCGTAAGTTGACGCGCCATCGCCTCGCGCGAAAGCTCGGCTCGAAAATCGGGAAGCTTCTCGCCACGCTCGTCCAATTTCTTTAAAATATTGCGAGCGCGCACGGCGGAATACTGCACGTATGGTCCCGTTTCGCCTTCAAAGCTCAGGGCCTCCGCAAAATCGAACGCGATTAAGGAATTGCGCGTGTACTTCAGTGTGAAGTAGCGCAGCGCCCCGATCGCGATCTGCGTCGCGACCCGTTTTCTGGCCGCTTCGGGTTCTTCCGCGTGACGAGAAGTGACTTCCTCGAGCGCCTTCTCGATCAGCTTGTCGATCAGATCGTCGGCTTTTACACCCAGGCCCTTGCGGCCCGACATCTCCACCGACGATTTACGCTTGTCTTCTTCAGAAAGCTCGAGTCCAAGCTCGACGCAGGTTGCGGGAGTGAGCGTGACCATCTCGTAGGAAAAATGTACGCTGTGGTCCGCCTGCTGGTTATAGTTGAGCGCGCGCAGGCCCGCCACCACCACGTCTTGAAGATACGATTGCCGCGAATCGATCACGTTGTACACGCGCGATCCCCCGCCGAAATGCAGTTCGTTGCCCTGCGGTTGATCGGTCGACGCCCACACGTCGTGCCCGTCCGCGTAAGTGTGCCACTTGCGATAGTAAAAATCCTTGCCGAGTAGCCCGAACTTCCATAATTGGTAGGCGATATCCTTGCCGACATACGTGACCGTGCCATTCGACCGCACAATGACTTTACTGTCGTCTTCGCCATCCGAGTCCTCACGAAACGACGAGCCCGGCATTACCCAGCAGCCTTTGTTCTTGCCTTCAGTTTCGAAATAGATCGCCTTGCGTTCCTTGAGCTGCTCGAAGGCGGTCGCCCAGAATTGCAGATGGAGAATTTCGCTCTCGCGCGGCAGTACGTCGTACTCGATGTTGAGCCGCAACATGGTTTGCAGGTGCGCGTTGACGATCGCATCGGCCACCAGGGTAGCGATCTCCGCTTCAGCTCCGGCGTTGGCTTCGATTGCGTGCAGTGTTTCTGCGCGCCATGCGGCCAGATCGGGATGTGTTCCGACCCGCGCGTACAGGTCCCAACAGTAGTAATCGAATCTCGTCGACGCGATCAGTGCGCGCACCTCGCCCGGCGATTTATTTTCCAGATGCCGGAATCCGACCACCACGTCGGCCACCTGCACTCCGGTGTTGTCGATATAGTTCTGCACCTCCACTTTCTGACCAATGGACCGCAGCATGCGCACGAAGGTGTCGCCCAGAATCGCATTGCGAAGATGCCCGATGTGCGCCGCCTTGTTCGGATTGATATTGGTGTGCTCGACGATGATTTTTTCGGCACCGCGAGTTTCCGTGCCGGTCTCACCGCTCAGAACATGCTGTGCGTAGTAGCCGCGATCCAGCCGGATGTTCAGATACCCGTTGCCCGCGATTTCGATCGCCGCGATGCCTTCAATCGCCATGCCGGCCAATTCGCCCGCAATCGCCTTGGGAGCTTTCTTCAATTCGCGCGCGAGCTGAAATGCGGCCGGTACCGCGATTTCCCCGAAGGATGCCTGCTTAGGCTGTTCAGTTTGTACCGGTACCGTCAGGCCGTAGAGTGACGCGACGCGTGAGGACACAGCCTCGGCTATTCTTTTTTCCAGAACGTGAAACATGAATCACCAGTGTAGCGAGAGGCGTGCATGAAACGTGAGCCGTCAGTTCACAGGAGTGCCGAAAAACCACTGTAAACCCCACGATCCGCAAATCGGTCTAACTGTGCGGATGGAAAGAGCTCTTTCATCCGGAGCGGTGGAACTCGCCGAAGGAATGGAAGACTTCGATGCGCTGGTGGAGCAGTACCGGCCTCGGATCTTCCGCTTCATTCTTGCTTCGCTCCGGAATCGGGAAACGGCGGAAAACCTGACGCAGGATTGTTTTGTTCGGGCGTACCAGGCTCGCGACCAGTTTCGCGGCGGTGCCAGCATCTCCACTTGGCTGATGCAAATCGCCGCCAATCTGGTTCGCGACCACGAAAACAGCGGCCGCCTGAAGTTCTGGAGGCGGATGCTGCGCCCGATCGATTCAACACTGGTCGAATATTGGATCCCAGATCGGCGGATGTCACCGGAAGAGATGGCGTCCGCGAAGGAGCAAATTCAAGCCATATGGAAAGCAGCATCGAAGTTATCGGAACGCCAGCGCACTGTTTTTCTTTTGCGTTTCGTGGAAGACATGGATCTTCTGGAGATCGCCAGCGTGACGGGACTCTCGGAGGGAACGGTCAAAACGCACCTGTTCCGGGCGCTCGCATTGGTCCGCAAGGAGATCCCACGATGAACCACCTTTCGCCGGAACAAATCTCCAAAGTTTTGATCGGCGATGCGGCACTGGAAGAATCTCAGCACGCTCGCGAGTGCCCGGCGTGCCAATCCGAAGTGACGCGGATGGAGTCGTCACTGGCCTACTTTAGCGATTCAGTACATCAATGGAGTGAACACGTTATGCAGCAAGATCTCATGTTAATCCCGAAGTGGGGTTTCAATCACGGCAATGAACGGACCGCAGGGATTTCGTCCTTGCTGATCCATGCGGCCGTGGTTGGTTTGATTCTAGTGATCGGTACGCTTAAGCCGATCCAAAAGCTCGTCGACCGGACCATCACCACTCTGATCGCGCCGGATCTGAAGCCGTATTTGCCGGAGAAACCGATGGCGCGTGGCGGAGGTGGTGGAGGGGATCGATCTCAACTGGACGCGAGCAAAGGCAAACTTCCGAAGATCGCGCCGCGTCAGTTCACGCCGCCTCGAGTCGATCCAGCCGAAAATCCGAAGCTTCCCATGACGCCGACCATCGTCGCGGAATCGGTTCCGAACATCAGCGCGCCCAACTATGGCGATCCGCTGAGCCACCTCGGCGTACCTTCGAACGGGACCGGCTGGAGCGGCGGAATCGGAAGTGGAATTGGAGGAGGCGTCGGTGTCGGTCGCGGGGTCGGCTATGGTCTCGGCGCGAACGGCGGATTCGGGGGCGGAGCATACCGGATCGGCGGAGGCGTCTCTCCGCCGTCGGTGCTCTCGAAAGTCGAACCCGAATATTCCGAAGACGCCCGCAAAGCCAAGTGGCAAGGGACGGTCACTCTGCAAATCGTGGTCGACGAGCATGGCAATCCCCAGCAGATGCAGGTGACCAGAGCGCTCGGGATGGGCCTGGATCAGAAGGCGATGGAAGCTGTGTCCAAATGGCGCTTCCGGCCGGGAATGAAGGACGGCAAACCGGTCCCGGTGATCGCGACCATTGAAGTGAACTTCCGGCTGCTGTAACCGGTCGCTATCGCTCGCGGCTCGGTGCCGGACAGAGCCGCGAGTGCCAGCGACCGGGTTCCCGGGTACAATGAATCCCATGGCCAAGTCCCAGCCCGTTACGCATCCGTACGTATCCCCGTGGATCGATGAAGAAACTCAGCTATTCCGCAAGAATGTCAAGCGCTTCATAAATGAGGAATTCGTTCCGCACGAAGCGCGCTGGCGCGAACAGCATCGCGTGGATCCCGAGGCGTGGACCAAGGCTGGTGAAGTCGGCATCCTGCTGACCGATGTCCCGGAAGAATACGGCGGCGGGGGCGGGAATTATTGCTACGAGGCTGTAGTCACCGAAGAGCTGTGTTATGCGGGCGTGCACTTCGGCCACGGCGTTCACAGCATCGCGGCGCACTACATTCTCGACTATGGGACTGACGAGCAGAAGAAATACTGGCTGCCTCGCATGGCCACCGGCGAACTGATCGGATCCATCGCCATGACCGAGCCCGTCGCCGGGTCAGACTTGCAGAACATCAAGACCATGGCGAAGCGTCAGGGCGAATGCCTGTTGATCAACGGATCGAAAACCTTCATCACCAACGGCTGGCACACGAATCTGATTGTCCTGGCGGTCAAGACCGCCGAGCCCGGCGCGGGCGCGAAAGGAATTTCGCTGGTGGTGGTGGAGGCGAAAAACCTGCAAGGCTATCGCGTGGGACGCACGCTCGAAAAGGTGGGGATGCATGGGCAGGACACCTGTGAGCTGTTCTTCGACGACGTTCGCGTCCCGGCGGCGAACCTATTGGGCGGCGAGGAAGGCCGCGGCTTCTATCAAATGATGGAGCAGTTGCCTTACGAGCGTATGGGCGTCTCCACTGGCGCCGTCGCGACCACCGAGCAGGCCGTCGCCATCACCACCAAGCATTGCAAAGAGCGCATGGCGTTCGGAAAGGCGCTGATCGAGTTCCAGAACACCCGCTTCAAGCTGGCCGAATGCAAAGCCCAGGCGCACATCATGCGCGTGTTCCTGGACAATTGCATCGAGCGGCTCAACGCCGGCAAACTCGATACGGCCACCGCAGCGATGGCGAAGTACTGGCTGACCGAACGCGAATGCGCCATCATTGACGAATGTGTCCAGCTCCACGGCGGCTACGGCTACATGATGGAGTATCCGATCACGCGCATGTGGGCCGATAGCCGCGTCCAGCGGATTTATGCTGGAACCAACGAAATCATGAAGGAACTGATCGCGCGGTCGCTGTAAGCAGGCTCATTTGGAGGCGGCCTTTACTTTGCGCTCGACATCATCCGGAAAATTCACCAGGAAGACAAGCGGCGGGCGTTTGGGTTCTTCCTGATTCTGATGCCGAAACTGAGCGATCAGGCGGGATCCATCGGGCGCGACTGAAAAAGATCCGCTGCTCGCGGTTCCGAGTCCGTTCGCATACCAGGTGCGCGGCGAACTGTGGCGGAACTCATTTTGCTGGATGGAGTAGGCCACGGCCATGATGGTCTGGTTCGAGGCGGTGAAGAACAGCTCACCGCGGGGGGACCATTTTGGGAACATTCCGCCGTCTTGCGAAACCTGCCACTTCCGGTCGAGGCTCGGAAACGGGCGAACATAAATCTGCTGCCGGCCGCTTTCATTGGAGCCGTAGGCGAGCCATCGCCCGTCCGGCGAGAGCGCCGCGGCCGCTCCAGTAGGTGTGCCGGAATGGGGGACAAGAATCTGTGGAGCCCCGAGATGCGGATCGTCGGATGCTGGATCGGAAAACGGGATCAAGGCCACTCCCTGGGTTGGCGTGACGACGAGAGCCAGGACGCCTCGCCCATCCGGTGTGAAACCGCTCGGGTATGCGTTCAAACTGAGCGCGCGCGCCTGGCCGGAGCCGTCTGAACGCACCCAATGCACACTCCCGTCAGCATCCACGTAGAGAACGTGGCGGCCATCCGGCGCCCACAACGCCTCGGTCGCCTGCTTGGAGGATGTCAATCTGGACCGGTTACCCGTCTCCGTGTCGTAGACCCAGAGATCCACTCCATCGTCGGCGCCCACCCGATAAAGGATGCGCTTGCCGTTAGGCGACACAAACACCTGTGAGTAAATCCCTGGGGGCAAGGGAAGGGCCTCGATGTGTCCGGAAGCATCCAGCCATCCGATGGTGGATAGATCCGAATTCACGCCGGGCCGGTAGACCGCGACGCCCGCGTTGGAGAGGGCGAACGACGCCAATCCGCCGCCGCGCTGTGTCGCGACGCCATCCAGCACCGGAATTGCCGGCTCGCGAACCTGCATTTTCGCCAGGTCGAACGGAACGGCGAAGATCGTGTTGCCCCGTGCGAACAGCACATAGCCCTGACCTGAAGGGCCGGTGGTATACCTGGGAAAGAAGCCGCCGTGGTACAGCACGCTGCGGCGGCCTGTCTCGAGATTCTGCGCCACGATGTCGGCGTCATCATAGTTGCCGCCATGAGCGGCGGCGCTGAATAGCAGGATTTTTCCGCCGGGCAGCGCGAATGGAGTGCGGTGAGTGACTTCACTGCGAGACGAATCGAGCGCGGTGGCGGGCTCCGCTTTGCCGCCGGACGCGGACACGCGAAAAATCGGCGCGCGGACGGTGGGAGTGAACGCGATGTAACTGTCGTCTCCCCAAGTGATGCCTACTCCTGCCGCGGATTCGAGGATGACTACCGGCGGACCTCCGGATACCGGAATCTTGCGCAAGTTCGCACCATTGGCGACCGCGATCCACTGCCCGTCTGGCGAGAACGCGAAGGCCAGCGCCCCTTCTGTGCCGGGGAACGGATGGGCCTGGGTCTCGTCCAGCCGGCGGACCATTACAAGACCACCGTTCTGGGAATAGGCGATCCGGCTTCCGTCCTGCGATAGCGCGACAGAACCCACGCCGGATTCCTCGACTTCAAAGCGCAGCAGCGGGCGCAGCGCGGGCGCGGCCTCCCGGCGTGGAACAGCGAGGACTCCGGCGAGCACGATCGCCAAAACACCCGTTGCGATCCATCCCCACGGCAGCAGCGTTTTTTTAAGAGCCGCCGGTTCCACTTCATCGAGCAGCAGACGAGCGCCGCTGATATCGCGCAGCCGCTGGCGCGGATCGCGCATCAGGCACAGCCGCAGCAGCCGCCGGAAACGCGGTGGTGCGTCGCTCAAATTCGGATCGCGCGTCAGCACGGCCGCGAGCGTGTCGCTCACAGTCTCGCCCGAAAAGAGCTGTTTGCCCGTGAGCAGCTCGTACACGACCACGCCGAAGCTCCAGATATCGGCGCGCTTATCGACCGCGTGCCCGCGAGCCTGCTCTGGAGCCATGTACGCCGCCGTCCCCATGACTACGCCGAGCTGCGTCGCGCGCATCGTCATCGTCGAGGAATTCGCGCCATCCGGCAGCGCAGCGGAATCGGACGCAAGCGCTTTCGCCAATCCGAAATCGAGAATCTTAAGCCGGCCGTCCGGAGTCAATTTGAGATTGGCCGGCTTGAGATCGCGATGCACGATTCCCCGATCATGCGCATACTCGAGTCCATCCACGAGCTGCTGAACAATCGGCAGCGCTTCTTCCGTCGAAAGTGGACCGGAAGGGGCCTTGCCCTCCACCAGCTCCATAATGAGCGCGCGATCCTCAACACCGTAGATGTGCGCGATGTTGGGATGATTCAGTGCCGCGAGCACCTGCGCCTCGCGCGTGAATCGCGCGAATCGGTCTGGATCATTGGCGAATTCATCGGGCAAAATCTTGATTGCCACCTCGCGGTTCAGCTTCGTATCCATTGCGCGATACACCGCGCCCATCCCGCCCTCGCCGAGCTTCGACGCGATCCGGTAGTGCGCGATGAAGGAATCTGTAGTCATCGGCTCAGCGAATCCTACCATTTCCGCGGGCACCCGCGGCGATTTCGCGTTTCGCGACAAACAGACATAATGGAATGGTGCAGGAACGCGTAGCGATTTTCGGAAGCGGCGGGCAGCTCGGAGTCGAACTCATTTCCGAGTTCAAAGCTCGCGGTTATGAGGTGGCGCCCTTCGAGCGTTCCACAGTCGACATCGCCGACCAGGCCCGCGTCGAGCATGTTCTGGCAAACTACGACCCGGCGATCGTGATCAATGCCGCCGCCTACAACCAGGTGGACGTGGCCGAAAAAGAGCCGCAAGCCGCATTCCTGGTGAATGCGCTGGCAGTTCGCAACCTAGCCATGGCGTGCCGCCAGGTGGACGCAAAACTGGTCCATTTTTCCACCGATTACGTGTTCGATGGGATGGCCGGACGCGCATACACCGAAGAAGACGCCACGCATCCGATGGGCGCGTACGCCGTTTCGAAGCTGGCGGGCGAGTTGTATGCACGGGCGTATCTCGATCAGCCGCTCATCATCCGGACATCGGGTGTGTTCGGCCCGGGCGGCCTGGACACGGCGCGCGGAAATTTTGTGGAGCTGATGTTGCGGCTCGCCTCGCAGGGTCAGCCGATCCGCGTGGTGGAGGACCATGTTGCTTCTCCCACCTTCGCACCCGCGCTGGCATCGCGTACGGCGGATCTGGTTGGCCGCAACGCTCGCGGAATTTTCCACGCCGGGGGCGGGACCCCGATCTCGTGGTTCGATTGGGCCGTGAAAATCTTCGACGCCGCGGGACTGAAGCCTCCCATCAAGCCGACCAACGAACGCGAATTCCGGACCGCGGCGCGACGGCCCAGGTATTCGGCGTTGTCGAATGGAAAACTGGAAGCCCTGGGAGTTGCGCCGATGCCAACGCTCGACGAAGCGATCCGGACGTACCTGGAACGACGGACGCAAAGAGCCGCGGCGAAATGAAAAACTAATCTCACGCAAAGACGCAAAGTCGCAAAAGTTGTGAACAAGCTCTTGGCGTTCTTAGCGTCTTTGCGTGAAACAGTCTTAAAAGTCCAGCCGGTCCCCGAACCTCAATCCGTTTTGCGCCGCGATGCCGGCCTTGACCTCCAAGACAAAGCGCGAATCCTTCTGGCCGCCGAATCGCGGGCATTCGTGGGCGGCTTTGGAAGGGCAGGGAGGCGTATTGAGCGACATCTCGACAATCCGGTGATCGCGATCCATCCAAAGAATATCGACAGGAAAGGTCGCCTTGTACATCCAGAACGGATGCCTGTCCGGCTTGGGATAGATGAACAGCATGCCTCGATCCGGCGCAAGCACGTCGCGATACATCAGGCCCTGCATGATCTCGAGTTGTGTTCGCGCCGGATCGCAGAGGATCTTCGTTCCGTTCGGAAAATCCACTTCCATCTTGCCCAGATCCTCAATGGATGACGGCTTGGGACCGCCGCAGGCGGCGAGCAGGACACAGGCCAGGATCGCGATCGTGATGCGCATTCAATAGAATAGTAACTGGGTTGCGAACATTTCTCCAATTTCTCGAAAGACTCCGGCTGACGCTGGACATGATCAAGTTCGAGCATTCCGTTTTCGCGCTGCCGTTTGCGCTCACGGGAGCGCTGCTCGCCTGGCGTGACGATGGATTCTCGCGCGCCGGGTTGTGGACCAGGCTCGCGTGGATCGTGGTGGCGATGGTCGCGGCCCGATCGGTCGCCATGGCCTTCAACCGCGTGCTGGACGCCGACATCGACGCGCGGAATCCGCGGACCAAAATGCGGCATCTTCCGGCCGGTCTTCTGACGCGCCGGTTTGCATGGGGATTTATCGTCATCTGGGCCTTCATTTTCATTTTTGCGGCGCGCGAGTTGAATCCGCTGTGCTTCAAGCTGGCGCCCGTCGCGCTGGCGATTCCGATGTTCTATTCGTTCACTAAACGCTTCACGTCGCTGTCGCACATTGTGCTCGGATTTTCGTTGGGGATCGCTCCGGCCGCGGCGTGGATCGCGATGCGTGGATCGCTCGACGTTCGGATCTTGTGGCTAACGGCAGCGGTAACACTATGGACCGCGGGATTCGACATTATCTACGCCTGCCAGGACTACGCATTTGACGTACATGCGGGACTGTACAGCGTGCCGAAACGATTCGGAATCGCGGGCGCGCTGTGGATCTCGCGCGTCCTACACATCTGGATGATGCTGTGTCTTCTCCAACTGGTGCGGTCGTTCGCGCTCGGCACGATAGCCTGGGTGGGATTGGCGCCAGTGGCGGCGTTGCTCGCCTGGGAGCATAGCATGGTCAAGGCGGACGATCTTTCTCGAGTGGATGCGGCGTTCTTTACCATCAACGGCTACGTCAGCGTGATATTCTTTGTGTTTTGGGCCACGGACATTTTTCTCAAATGATGTTTGAAGACAAACGGTTGGAACTGATTCGCCAAAAGCTCGACGCCGGGGAACGGCTTGGGTTTGAAGATGGAGTGACGCTGTACCGGTCGCCTGACATTTTGGCCGTCGGCTGGATGGCGAACCGCGTTCGCGAGCGGTTGCATGGGAACGTCACGTTTTTCAATGTGAATCGCCACATCAATCCTACCGACGTGTGCGTCGCAAGCTGCCGCCTGTGCGCGTTCGGCAAGCGCGCGAAAGATCCCAAGGCGTATACCATGTCGCTCGAAGAGGTCTGGGAAAAAGCGGGCCACGGTTATACCGAAGCGGTCACCGAATTCCACATCGTCGGCGGACTGCATCCCGAGTTGACGCTGGATTGGTACTGCCAGATGCTGCGCGGCCTGAAGCAGCGCTTCCCGCAAGTGCATCTGAAGGCGTTTACGATGGTCGAGATCGGGTATCTCGCTCAGCGCGCTAAATTAACTGCACGCGAAGTGCTGTTGCAACTTCGAGACGCCGGCATGGACTCGCTACCCGGCGGCGGCGCAGAGATTTTCAGCGAACGCGTCCGCCGCATCATTTGCGATCACAAAATCACGGGCGAGCAGTGGATCGACGTCGCGCGTACAGCCCACCAGCTTGGTCTGCATTCCAATTGCACCATGCTGTATGGACACGTCGAAACCGAGGAAGATCGGGTCGATCACCTTCTCAAATTGCGGTTCCTGCAAGACGAGACGCACGGCTTCGTGACCTTCATTCCGTTGGCGTTTCATCCAGATAACACAGCACTGGAGCACGTTCCCAAGACCACCGGATTCGCGGACATCCGCGAGATCGCGGTAGCGCGGTTAATGCTCGACAATATTCCGCACATCAAGGCCTATTGGGTGATGATGACGGAGAAGATCGCGCAAATCGCGCAGCGCTTCGGATCGGACGACATCGATGGAACCGTGGTCGAGGAAAAAATCTATCACGACGCCGGCGCGACTACGACTCAGAACCTGCGGCGCGGAGAATTGCTGCGATTGATCCGCGAGGCGGGGCGAGAACCGGTCGAGCGGGATACACGGTACCGTCCTGTCGAGCGCGTCGAGAATGCGTTCACAGTTCTTGTTTAGCCGTTAATTCACGTGAATGGACGTTCATTAACGGCCCCTGAAAGAGCCCTCACGAAGAAGTCCGCACCGTCCTCGGTGAAGATCAGCGGTGGCCGGATCTTAATCACGTTGTGGAGCGGGCCGTCTGTCCCGGCAAGGATTCCACGATCGCGCAGGCGATTCACGACATACCCGGCGCGTTCGCCATCTTCCAGTTCGACTCCAAGGAACAAACCGCGGCCGCGAACGTCGCGGGCATTGAGTTTCCGCAGTTCCTGCATGAGATGGTTTCCGACTCGCGACGCGTTTTCCGGAAGGCGTTCTTCCGCCAGAACATCGAGCACGGCAAGTCCTGCGGCGCACGCGACTGGATTTCCGCCGTAGGTCGAGAAAAACTCCATCCCGTTGTCAAACGATGCCGCGATTTCGGGAGTCGTGACCACGCCGGCCAACGGAAATCCGTTGCCCATCGGCTTTCCGAGCACGACGATGTCCGGCACGACGCCTTGCATTTCGAATCCCCAGAAATAATCGCCCAGGCGGCCGAAGCCGACCTGGACTTCGTCGGCGATGCACACGCCTCCGGCGGCGCGCACGTGGCGGTAGGATTCGGCGAGGTAGCCGCTGGGGAAAACAACTTGTCCGCCGACGCTGGGAAGACTTTCGGCGATGAACGTCGCCGGGCCATGGATCAACTTTGCGACGGCGCCCGCATATTCGCGACCCGCCGCAGGATCGTCGCGGCGGTGCGGATCGGGCAGGGGAGCGACATGCACCCACGGCTTCTTGGCGCTTCCGCCGGGCCCAGCGAATTTGTACGGGCTGATATCGATCAGCGTGGTGGTGTTGCCGTGATAGGCGTGCTCCAGCACGATGGTGTCTGCGCGGCCGATGTGGGCGCGGGCCAGCCGCAACGCGAGCTCATTCGCTTCGCTCGCCGAATTGAGAAAGTAGCACACACGCAGCGGAGCGGGCATTAACGCCGTCAATCGGCGTGCAAACAGATTGATGTTGTCATGCAAATAGCGCGTATTCGTGTTGAGCAGCGCCATCTGGCGGCTTACCGCCTCCACCACGCGCGGATGACTATGGCCCACCAACGGGACGTTGTTGTACACATCCAGAAAAGCCCGACCGGTTTCGTCGTACAGATACTGGCGCCAGCCGCGGACGATCTTCAACGGCTCGCTATAGCTGATGCTGAGATTCCTTCCGAGATGCGCGTGGCGGGACGCGAGCGTTTCGGATTTCGAAGGCTCCGCCGGCGGAATCGGCAGGCGTGTCACGCGGTTCGGGTCGGGCGAAAGGCTAAGCCACACCTCGCGCTGGCTTGCATAGGCCACACCTGGAAAATCGGTATTCAGATCGAGGAGATCCGTGATGAGCTGGAAATGCACATGCGGCGGCCAGTCGCCATTTTCAGGTGGCGCGCCAATCGCGGCGATCTGCTGGCCGGCTTCGATGGGCTGATCGAGAATCAACTCGTCGATCGAGTCGCGCGTCAAGTGACCGTAGAGCGTGTAGAACGGCGTCCCGTCCGTCGTAGCGTGGCGGAGGATGACGACGGGACCGTAGTCGAGACGAGCCGCGTTGTTGGCGAAGGCATGGACGGTTCCAGCGAACGGCGCGTGCACCGGCGTCCCGGGCTCCGCGAAAAGGTCCAAACCGATGTGGACTGTCCGATGTTCGTCGGTTGCGTGCGGGCCGCTCGCGAATGTGGGCGCGGTGTAAATCGGGCGCGCTTCATTGAAACGTCCAATCCCGATGGTTGTGCCGGATTCGCGCATCTTTGAAAACAAGGTTTCCGTGAGGCGCGCGGTTTCGTGATTTCGCGGATCGGCGCCAAGCAACACACTCCCGAAACTCAGATCGAAGACAATGGACGGTCCCGGCGTGACGACCGGCGGGGCCGGCGCGGTCCGCAGATAGTCGACGATCGCTGGCGTCTGCGGAACCGGGGAAAGATCGCAGGCGCGGCGCAGCGTGTAATGGGCCAGGCGGGGATGAATCGCAGAGAGTGTTTTGAGCGCGGTCCACGCGGAGGTTTCGCTGACTGTGACATACGATTCGCCGGGACGCAGACTGCTCAAATAGGCCGAATTCGTCACGCTCACCGCGAGCCGCGTGAGGATGAGCGGGAACAGCAGCTCGACCTCGCGCGGTTCCAGCGGATGGGTCCGATGATACCCGCGCGTCACATGAGCGGCCGCCGCGAGCGGATCTTTTTCACCGAAGACAGCATAGGCACAGGCGATGGCCAGCTCCGCGATAGTCGCCGTGTAATGCAGATCCCCGAAATCGAGCAGTCCGCTAATCCGGCCCTGGTTGATGAGGATGTTGTGATCGTTCGCGTCACCGTGGATCACGCTGTGGCGGAGACCGGCCAGGGCGGGCGCGACTTCGACTTGGTATTGGTGAAGCACGCGCTCCGCGATGTCGCGATCGTCGGCGTCGGCAATGTGATGAAGATACGGTTCAATCCACGCGGCCTGCTGCAGGTCCCATTTCAGTTCGCGTGTGGCCTCGGGATGCGTGAACGATTTAAGCGTCGCGTCAACTTTTCCCAGAAGCTGGCCCAGGTTTTCGAGCAATTCAGGCGAACGATATTTCGTGTCGGCCAGCAGTGTGCCGGGCAGCCATTCGAGCAGCCAGACCAGACGGTCGTCGACGGTCTTCACCGGCCCCGCGAAGCGCGGCACAGGCAGGTCCGAAAGGCGACGCAGGGCTTCGCGCTGCATGTCCACAAAACCCGGTTCACAACCGGGGCGCATAATCTTGAGAACGCACTGCGCGCCGACTCCGGTCAGCAGCCGGAAGTTGTAGTCGAACTCCCCGGGAAGAGCGTGGGCGGAGGCATCCAGGCCGAAGGCTTCCTTGGCGATTCGTTGGGCGTCGTCGGCAGAGAACTGGCGCGCGTCGCGCGCTTCAATGAACACTCTTCATTGTAGAAAAAGTCTTCTGAGTTACGCGGCGAACTCTTCATGACTCTTGATGGATTGGATGGACCCGTCATGTTGGTGCACAAAGAAACCCGCCTTGGCGCCGGCGATCACCAGAGCGACCGGGGCTCCGGTTCGTTCGAATTGTTCCAGTTCGGCCTCGGTCAGGAACACTTCTCCGCGATTTCTGGCGGAGAAAATTCCGACCGGGTACAGACCAGCCTGGCGAAGGTCCTCACGATCCACCCGAATACACGCTACGACCAAACGAACCCAAGCCTCCGAGCGCAGGCCATACAAAACACCGCTAACCCCTTCAAGACGAACCTCCTGGAACAATGCGGCAGCATAGGTGATCCGGATCGGACTGCCGGGAGGGGACCACACATGCAATTGATTTCTCGGGAGTTGAGCCGCGACAATCGGGATCTTGGGCACGCTATACACCTAGTGCTGGGGCGATCGACATCTTCTCAGCGTCATTTCACCAGTGCCGCCGCGGCGACCGTGAATAAAGCGCGTCTTTTCCGGCACATGAACGTTACATCCGGCGGTTAAAACGAAAGCCTGCCGTAGCGTAGGGCCATGAGAAACAGAATCGGCCGGTACGGGTGGATTCCGGACCTGCCGGACACGCGGGATCGAATCTTTCGAGCGCCGCGGAGATCGGGGACGCTGCGTCCGTCGATGGATCTGCGAGGCGGATGTCCGCGAGTTTACGATCAGGGAGAATTAGCGAGCTGCACCGCCAACGCGATCGGCGCTGCGGTGGAGTTCGATCAGCGCAAACAAAACCTGCCGTCGTCCGCGCCATCACGACTCTTCATTTACTACAACGAGCGTGCGCTAGAGGGAACCATCGCGACCGACGGCGGGGCGATGCTGCGTAACGGGATCAAGACCATGGCTCGCGACGGCGTGTGTCCGGAAACGATGTGGCCCTATAGCGTCGAAAAATTTGCAGAGCGGCCCACGGCGCAGTGTTACAAGGCGGGCAGGGCTCATCCCGCAGTCCAGTACAGCCGCGTTCCGCAGGATCTTGGTCAGTTGAAGGCATGCCTGGCGGCCGGGTATCCCTTCGTGTTCGGCTTCACGGTCTATGAAAGCTTCGAGAGCGATGAAGTGGCCCACACCGGAGTCGCCGCAATGCCGGACGTCTCGGAGACGGCGCTAGGCGGGCATGCGGCGCTGGCGGTCGGCTATGACGACGCGTCGAAGAGGTTCCTGGTCCGGAATTCGTGGGGCACGGATTGGGGCATGGGCGGACATTTCACGCTTCCGTATGCTTACGCGGTGGACGCGGATCTGGCGGCGGATTTTTGGACGATACGGGTGGTGAAGTGAGGGAAGCTCTTGAAAAATTAGCCGAGGCGCTCTTCTAGATGTTTCAGGCGAGCATCGATGACTTGTTCCACGCGGTAGAGCTTTTCGTCCTGGGATGCAAAGCGGGCGTCAATCACGCGCACTAAGTCATCGAATCTTTTGTCTATCGAGGTACGCAGGTCTGACAACCTGCTGTTGTTAATCAAGATGCCGACCAATACCATCAGGCTCGGCATGCCAACGCTGATGACGAATTTCAGATCTTCGTTTGTCATGCGGCGTGCCTTCATTGTAACGGTTATTCGTGACGCAGAGCGACCATCGGATCCACGTGAGACGCGCGGCGGGCTGGAAGAAACGCCGCCACCAGTGCTGCGGCGAGCAGAAGGACTGCTGCGGCCGTGAGCGAGGTTGCGTCGGCGGGTGTGACTCCGAAGAGCATGCTGCGCACCAGGCGTGCGCCGGAGAGCGCGAGTGCGATTCCGACGAGGACGCCCGCCAAAACCACGCGCGCCGTCTCACCGAGGATCATACGCAGCACCATGGCGGGGCGTGCGCCGAGCGCCATGCGGATCCCGATTTCGCCGGTGCGCTGCGCGATGCCGTAGGAAAGTACGCCGTAGAGTCCAATGGCGGCGAGGGTCAGGGCGAGCGCGCCGAAGAACACGGACAGAATTGCGAGCAGTCGCTGCAGAACCAGCGTTTTCTCCACTTGCTGGTCGACAGTGATCACGTCGTAGACTGGCAGCGCGGGATCGATGGCGCGAATCGCGGCGCGGACAGTGCTCACTACGATGGACGGCTCTGCGGTGGTTCGGATCAGCAAGGTGGCATGGTTCGGAGCATCCGCGTATTGCCCCGCGGGCGTGAACATCACGTCCTGCTTGCCTTCGCGCACGCCGAAGTATTTCAGATCGCGCACCACGCCGACAATCTCAATGGCTGGTTCGCCCGGTCCCTCGGAGACCTGCCGCCCCACGGCGTTCGGCGTATCGAAGAAATGCCGGGCCATGGTTTCGTTCACTACGGCGACCTTGGTGCCGTGCTCATTGTCCTGGTCAGTGAAGTCGCGGCCGTTCAGGAATTGCATCCCCGCGGTTTGAAAGAATCCAGAGCCAACGCTGTTGCTGATCACCCAAATGTGTTGCGGATCTTCGCCATTCTTGGGCGTATAGCCCGGCACGAACACGCCGCTCATAGTGATATTGCCGCTCATGAGACGATCGCGCATCAAAGAAACGGAGCGAACGCCGGGCGCGGTGGCGACGCGGTCCAGCGCCTGCTTGTAAAATTCGGCGATCCGGACACCGCGATATCCGGCCAGATGCGGATCGACGGCGATGAGCAGAGCGTCTTTGCGGGCGTAGCCCAAGTCGACTCGATCCAGGTTGCGGAAGGTTCCAAGAAACAATCCCGCGCCCACCAGCAGAGCGAGCGAAAGCGCGACTTGCGCGGCGACGAGTACTCGTCCGAGCGTGAGGCGTCCCGCGGTTCGACCGGTGCGGCTGCTCTTCAAAGCTGTAGCGAAATCGAAGCTCGTGGCACGCAGGGCCGGCATAGTTCCAAAGAGCAGGGCGTTGAGAAGGCAAACGCCGGCGGTAAATCCGATGACGCGCAGATCCCAGGTGAAGGGGATGTCGGGAACCGCGGCGGCGCGAACGATCGCGTCGCGAGCCCATACCGCGAAAAGTAATCCGAGGGCGCCACCGCCGATCGCGAGCAAAAGGCTCTCGGTGAGGAGTTGCCGGACCAGACGCCAGCGGCTGGACCCGAGGCTCATGCGAATCGCGATCTCCCTTTGCCGCGCGCTCGATTTCGCCAGCAACAGGTTGGCGATATTGGCGCAGGCAATCAACAGAACGATCGCGACTACGGCCATCAGGACTTTCAACGGCTCGGAAAACCGGTTGCGGACATGGCTCAGCCCTTGGCTGCCGGGAGTCAGATCAACCCGCAGTTTGGAGACGGCCTGGAAACGGGCAGGAGTTTCGCCACCGGACTGGAGCAGGGATTGGCGGAGCAGAGGAGTCAATTCGGCTGCCGCCTGCTGGAGAGTCACACCGTTCTTCAATCGCGCGAACACCAGGCCGGTGGCATCGTCAAGTTTCGGCGATTCGGAGGAGATCTTTCCGGCGGTCACCTGCGGAAGGGTGGCAAAGGGGACGGTGATATCGCTGGAGTCGTCCGCCGAAACGCCATAGAATTCACGCGGCGTGACGCCGACGATGACAAAAGGGACGCTGTTGACCGTGATCTGGCGGCCGAGCACAGTGGGCGAGCCGCCCATGCGACGCTGCCAGTACGCATAACTGAGCACGGCGACGCGTCCGCCGGGCTGCGCGTCGTCCGCAGTGAGCGTGCGTCCCATGAGAGGATTCACGCCGAGCACAGAATAGTAGGCGGGAGAAACGAAGCTCGCGGCGGCCCGGTCGGTTTGTCCGTCCACGCCGATGCCGATCTTTCCATCGAGCTGCGATGCAGCGATTCCAGAGAGATTGGTGGCATGTTGTGCGATGTAATCGAGCGAGGCCACCCGGATGCTCTCCGAAACCCGGACCGATCCCATCTGCACGGCGTTGGTGTTGACGAACACCAGCTGTTCCGGATGCGACACCGGCAACATTCTCAACATCACCGCGTCGATCAGGCTGAAGATGGCGGTGTTGGCCCCGGTGCCTAGAGCCAGCGACAGGATCGCAACCAGCGCGAAGGCTGGATTCTTGCGGAGTTTTCGAAGGGCGAAGCGGAGATCATGCATGCTTGGAGGTTCCTAAAACCCTATAGTTCAGATGGACGACGCCATCCGGGAAACGTTTCGTGGAAAGGAGCTTCATCGGGATGGTGCGGCGGCGTGGGGCGACCAACGGAATGCCTTCGCCGATGATTACGGGGATAACATGAATGCTAAATTCGTCGATCTCGCCGGCGTCGAGGAAAGACGCGATGATGCCAGCTCCGCCCATCATCCAGATGTTTTTGCCGGGGGTAGCGCGCAGGCGTGTTGCAAACTTCGCGACCGGATCCTTCAAGAAGGTGACGTTGGGCGCGGATTTGGCAGGACGGCGGGTGAAGACGTAATTCTTGATTTTGGAGCCGAAGTCGGGTGCGTGTTCCATGGTGAGCACCTGATCCCAAGTGTTTCTGCCCCACACGATGGTGTCGATAGAGCGCACGAAGGCGGGAAAGCCGTAGTTGCCGCGCGGGCGTGGGCGATCCAGCCAGTCGATGCCGCCGTGTTTTCGCGCGATGAAGCCGTCGGCGCTGACTGCGAGGTAGGCGATGATCTTTCTCATTTGGATTTCCTTATGCTCCAGCGGAATTTCGTCTTCGATCGGAGCCACTCCGGATGCTCCTTAAAGACGCGGCCGAAATCGGGACGGGATCCATCCACATCGTTGAACTTGTATTCGCGGGCCAGATTCCAGGAACTGTACAAGCCGCCGGACTTTTCAAGGATCCGCGGATCGGAGGCAAGAGCGGCGACGGCGCGGCCGACGAAGAACGGCGTCTCCGAGGCGGCGAAGGCAGGATCTTTTTTGATCGCGTCGCGCCAGTTGGATTCGCGGACACCAAAATGATCGAGGATGGTTTCAGTCCGCATGAACCCGGGGGTGACCGCCAGCGCCGCAATGCGATGCTTATGCAAGTCCTCAGCCATCGCGTAGGCGAACCGGCTGACGGAGACCTTTACTAAGTCGTAGAACAATGTTGCGCGGTAGCTGAGCGTGTCGCCGTCGCCGATTTCGACAATTAGTCCGCGGCGCTTTTCGACCATAAGGGGCGCGGCGTACCGCGCTGTGATGATGTGCGAATGGAGTGCATTGCGGAGCATCTGAAAGCCTCGCTCCACGTCCAGTTGCCAGAACGGTTTCCACTCGTGGGTGTTGCCTTCGGAGATGTCGTTCACTAATATATCCAGACGGCCTTGCTCTTTGCGAACGCGCTCGACCAACGCCTCGACTTGCTCGGCGACCAGGTGATCGGTTCGCACAGGGATGCCGGTACCGCCGTAGCCGGTCACCATTTCCGCCGTTTCGTCGATGGTTTCGGGGCGTCCTGCAAAGAAGCCGGAGGTGCAGGGATGTTCGCGGGTGCTGCGGCCTGAGCAGTACACGGTGGCCCCGGCTTCTCCCAGCATGCAGGCGATGCCGCGTCCGGCTCCGCGCGTCGCGCCGGCTACGATGGCGACTTGTCCCTTCAAGCGCCGTTGCTGCATGGGTCGAATATAAACGACGGTTCACTTATTGTCAAGCACAAATGTGAACCGTCGTTTATAATCGAATCGAATGGGACGAACCAAGGTAACTCCGGACGTCGCGGTTCTCGAAGCGACCGCACGGGTAATCAACCGGCGCGGGCCGACGCGGCTGACGCTGGCGGAGGTCGCGACTGAAGCAGGGCTCGCGCCGGCGACGCTATTGCAGCGGTTCGGGTCCAAACGCGGATTGCTGCTGGCGGTAGCCGAAGCGGGCGCGAGCGGAGCGGCGGGGTGCTTTGTACGAGCGCGGGCTCGTTATCGGTCGCCGTTGAAGGCTTTGCTGGCGACCTTGGACGAAGTCGCGGCGCTGGCGGAAACGCCCGAAGCGCTGGCGAACAATCTTGCGTTTCTGGAGATCGATTTGACCGATCCGGATTTTCATCGGCTAGCGCTCGAAAGTGCGCGGGCCAACATCGCGGGGTATCGAAGGCTGCTGGATGAGGCGGTGCATGAGGGCGAGATTGTGAAGTGCAATACGGCTCGGATGGCGCGGGCGATCTGGGCGACGGCGGGCGGCTCGTTGCTCGGATGGGCAATTTTGAGGGACGGTGAGGTGAAGAAGTTTCTGCGGCAGGATGTGGAAGTGCTGCTGGGATTATTGAGGACGAAGCGGCGTTGAGGTGTTCGCAGGTCCCCGGCTGATCCCCCGATTGGCCTGGTCGCGTGTCCGCAGACGTGATTTTATTGGTGAGAGAGCGCGATCAGGGGACCGCGCGCGGACCAGAGGGTCCGCCCCCCCAGCATGCGCCACAATCGTGATCAGAGGGGAACTGGGACGTTTAGGGTGTTGGCGAGTTTGGCGAGGGAATCCCAGATGCCACGAGCTACGGGGATTCCGTCACGGCGCCGCATCTCTTCAGCGCGCCACTCGGGTTCTCCCGCGACCAGCACTTCGTCAAATCCCGCCGCTGGAGCGGAACTCTTCAAGGTGTCATGCAGCCATTGCATGCGCGCGGTGAACTCGTCCATGGGCATGAATCGGGCGACGTCGATCGCCAGGAACAGATGGCTGGCCCGCATTTCTTTTCCGGTGTAGTGGATCCCACCGACATCGGTCAGCATCGCGCCTCCGGAAAGAACCGCGCACAAGATCTCGACCATCACCGCAAGGCCGGTACCTTTGTATCCGCCCAGCGGCATGGGCAATCCTTCGGAGGCGATTTTTGGATCGGTTGTGGGATGACCGGCGGCATCCATGGCCCATCCCGCGGGAATGCTTGTGTCACCGCTCAGCACGGCTTTGTAGATGCGGTTCAGGGCGACGGTGGTGGTCGCCATGTCGAGAAGAAAAGTATTCGGGCCGGGGACGGACATGCAGATCGGATTGGTGCCGAGCATTCTTTCGCGACCCTGCCAGGGAGCAACCAGCGCGGTTGCATTGCACATCGCGATTCCGATGAATCCCTGGGAAGAAAGCTTTTGGGCCCACCAGGCGCAGGCGCCAAAATGAGTCGAGTTCCGCGCCACCACCATCCCCAAGCCGTTCGATCGTGCCAGGCGGGCTGCATGGCCGCAGCAAATATCGGAGATGAGCTGGCCGACTCCGTTGTGCCCGTCGTAGACCAGGCATGAGCCATTCTCGCTGGCGACGCTTCCAGGTTGCTCGACGTCCACGTTGCCGGCGCGGATCTGATCGGTGTACCAGATGAGCAGTTGGATGCCGTGGGAATCGACTCCGCGGAGGTTCGCCGCGACCAGCGATTCGGCGACCAGCGCCGCAGTGGATGCGGGCATGCCCGCGGATTCAAGAATCGCCGTGGCGAAAGCCGTCAGCGGCGGATGGGGAATAACGATAAAGTTGTCCAAACGTATACTGTAAAAGAATCGAGGACAAGAATGCCAAAATTCGTAATCGAGCGCGAGATCCCCGGGGCGGGGAAGTTGTCGGCTGACGAGTTGCAAGCGATTTCGCAGACCTCCTGCGGCGTGTTGCGGCAAATGGGGCCGCACATCCAATGGGTGGAAAGCTACGTGACCGACGACAAGGTTTACTGCGTCTACATTGCCCCGGATGAGGCAGCGGTGCGGGAACACGCGTCCAAAGGCGGATTCCCCGCGAATCGCATCTCTCAGGTACGCACGAAGATCGATCCGACCACGGCGGAGTAGGCTGTTCCGTACAGCTTTGGGCGCGGGCTGTCGATAAATGCTGAGAGCCCATGTCCTCTCCGAGCGGCACTCTCAATCAAGATCTGGAGCGAAAGACAGTCGTCGCGCTGTACCGGTTCTGCATTTGCGCGGCGATCACGCTTTCCCTGTTGCTGGTCGCCGGAATCTGGCATTTAGGCGCGAACTCCATGATCGCCTGCGGCTTTCTGGGGGCGGTGTTTATCCACGCTGCGTCGCGGCCCGGATGGAAGAGAATGCTGTTCGCGGCCTTGGTGGGCATGGCGTTCGTAGTGGTCTACGTGCTGCTTAAGGGAGTAGTCGCCACGGACGCTTTCGCCAGAGCAATGGGCATGGGCGCGTTCTGGGGAATCGGCAGCATTGTGGTCCTGTCGTTTGAGATGGTGATCTACGGCAAACGGGAGAACTTGCGTTTCCTGTCTGACGCGCTGGTCTTGCCGGTGTTTTCGCTGGTGGCGGGGATCGGCATGCAATTGACCAACGGCTCGACGCACGCGAGTTACGACAATCTGCTGTACGCGTTCGATACTTCGCTGGGGATCGCACCGGGGCTGAGAGTGATTTCGTGGTACCGTGCGGCGCCGTGGATCGCGACAGCCTCGGGGCTGGTGTATGCCGGACTGTTGATTTTTCCTCCGCTGTACCATGCTTGGGCTCTTTATAAGGTACGCACTGAAAAATATAACTTGATGCATGTTTTCGTCATTGCAGGGATTTGCGGGTTTGTGTTTTATCAGATCTGTCCCGCAATGGGACCTTTGTATTTATTCGAGTCGAGGTTTCCAGACCACCTGCCGGCGTTAGTTCCCTTGCAAGCGTTTTCGAGCACCGGAGTCAACAACGCGATGCCGTCCATGCACATGACGTGGGCGCTGCTGGTGTGGTGGAGTGCGTGGGAGCTTGGACCGGTCGCGTTGGGAATCGCGAGCGCGGTAGTGGGGTTTACGGGTCTGGCGACGCTCGGATCGGGAGAGCACTATCTGATCGACCTGATCGTGGCGGTGCCGCTGGCGATGGCTGTAAACGGCATCTATCAACGAAGCTGGAGTCGAGCGATCGCGGGCGTGGCGATGGTCGTGGGTTGGACCGTCTACTTACGCATGGGCCTTTGGACCGGCGTTGCGGCCACGCTGCATTGGATGCTGATCGCTGTCACGTTGGTAGTCGCACTAATTTTCACGCGCGTGACGCGGAGTAGATTATAATCAGGTTTAAGTCTCCGGGCGCGTAGCTCAGTTGGTTAGAGCGCCTGCTTCACACGCAGGAGGTCGCAGGTTCGAGTCCTGCCGCGCCCACCACCGATACATAACATTGCGGCATAGACGCGTCAGCGATCCTACGTCCGTGCGAAGACACTTCGACTTCGCGGCAACGCAGGCCGCGACTGATCGTGGATCTTAGGGAAAAGGGGCCCGGCGCTGCTCACCGCATTCGCCGAGCCCTGCAGAATATTAGCTGCGGCGCGATCGACGCGAAAGGAGCTTTCGGCCCGCGAAGGCCAAAAGCAGCGCCGAACCACTTAGAGCAAATGTGGCTGGTTCCGGAGTGGAGGCGCCTGAGAACCCTTGGTAGTCATTGCCGACGAGATAGTCGAAATGACCGGTCCCATCTTCGGTAGCGCCCACGAAGGTACCGGCGTTGCTGGGCAGTCCGGTGTCGGCCAGCAACCCACCGAGGGTGTCGGACGAATAGAAGATCATCCAATCCCCGGCGCCGTTCGCATCCGTAGTGAACCGAAGCAAGTCCGAACGGGCACCGGTGGCGTCGGCAATGATCACATCTCCGAGGGAAACCTGCTCGGGCAACCGGTACACCAGCACGTTGTGGAGGGTGGAAGTGGGATCGTTCGCCAACACAAACCCGGAGTCCACTACGAACCCGAGGCTATTGTCATTGGAACGCCCGTTTCCATTCTCGTCAAATTGAAGGATGAAAGCCGCGTGTAGAGGCGCGAAACTTCCGGCCACTAAAACCGCAGCTGCAAATAGTTTTTTCATTTTTCTCTCCGACCCGGCGAACTAAGGTGTTCACCGGAGTGGCTGATTATAACATGCTGTTTCTGTAATAAGAAACAGTTTTTTGAGAGGGATATGTACTAGGCCACCCTCCCGTCTCAAAGCGAGCGGATGGGCTAGGATTACATCCCAATGACTTCCATTGGGGCGAGATCTCCAGGCTTTCGCACTTTACAACTCTGGCGGCGCAGATGAACGTAATGGTACTCGATAGAAGAATCTCGGCCCTCACTGCGCGATCAACCGCCGAGGTTCTAAGGCGCGCAGTTGAATTTTTGAGGCGGCGACAGGTGTGGGAGAACGGTCGCGTTCGGATAGCTGTAAGCCCCGCCCAGCGCGCTCGATGGCGACTCAAATTCAAACCACTGGATCAAGGCTTCGTTCTGTGGATGGTAAGTGAAGCCGTTCAAAAGGACTGGGAAGGTCGAGTTCAGGAGACCTTCAATGACGTCGCCGGTTTCCAAATCGTCCTGGCAGTTCCCGTTGGGGGAGAGCCAAAAGGGAGTCAGATTGTGAACGTTGTCGCTGACCACGAACGGATCGTTATAGGTCTCGGCGATTTCGTGACTGAGCGCAGTGACGTCCAGGAAGTTGGGGCCGAACAGACCGGGGGTGATCCAGCTCGAATAGTTCAGCACCCAGCGCTTTTCCGGATCGGTGCCGGGCTGGAAGAAGTACGTGTGGAAGCCCAGAACGCAGCAGTCTCGCCTGTCCCCGAAGTAGAGAAACGTGTTGGGGAACAGGAAAGAGGATATGTCTTGGGTCGTGATGACATTACCCACGATGTCGGTGACCACAACGTCCGCCAGGCCATTGAAGAAGGCGTTAATATCCACCAGAATGAGGCGGCAGCACGTTCCATTTGCGTTGAGCGAAAAGTAATAGTTGCACCCGGTGAATCCGCCGGCGCAGGTAGTGGCTTGGCGAAAGTGGACGGTGAGCGCCGGCGGCACTTGAGGATTCAGCAAGGTGTGCCAGTCCGGTTTCATTTTGTTAAAGAATTCGGCGCGCTGGACGGCGTCGGTAAACTGGGTTGGATCCGGGCCGCTCGAGTAAGTGGCGTTGGAGAATACGGGTGAGCCCAATACCGGTGCGACAAATTGCGTCGCGTCCGAGATCAGCGGGTGGCCGCCCACAATCCGCAGATTCCCGTTGGCATCATCCAGTTCGACATTGACGGCCTGAACCGGAGCGTTGATCAGCGTGGTGCGCCCCATCTGGGGTGGATTTCCGACTGTGTTGATATACCAGTGACGGTTGGGATTGCCATTGAAATCGAATCCATCAGCGAAGAACTGGCCGTTGAAGTTGGGGATGGAATCGATCCCGAAAATGCCAAAGCGGGAGTGCGCCTTTCCGTTGGTCAGGTCGTGCGGGGTGGGATGAAACGCTTTGCTGTGGGCGTTTGCCAGGAACGATGGATCGACCATATCGATCTCTTGCGCAAATCCTACGCCTGCGCAACAGGTCAGGACCAGGGAAAAACTCAAGGTAGTCATTCGCATGTGAAAATCCTCCGTTTCTTTTCGAGTCTCAAGCCGGGGTTTGAGTCCTCCGGTTTTCACATTATCAGAAATCTCTCCTAACTACGGCCATCCTATCTTTAGATAATTCTGCCTCAGGGCCCTATTCAATCGAAGCGGTCGGGAGTACACTCATCTGGTTCCAGTAGTTCCAGGCGTCCAGTCCTGGATCCAAGTAGAAACAGGAGGAAATACCAAGTGAAAACTGTGTTAGTAGTGTGTCTCGTTTTGGTTGCAATAGCTGCAATCCCGACCAACGTAAAAGCAGATGAAACCGCGGCGATCGTAATCCACAAGGACACCGGTCTTTGCGGCATGGTTGGTTCCAACGCCAGCGGGAATCCAATCGGTGGCGGTGTTGGCGAGATCAATCTCGTCGTTGACCGCGATGGCAAGGTCACGCTGACATGTAAAGGGACGGGGATCACAAACCTTTCCGGACAAGGGCAGCACTTCACCGGGTTCGCGTGCGGCTTGTTTGACCCAGACGGATCGTTCGAAGTCACGAACAACACTGCGGCATCCGTGTCGGCGAGCGGCCAGGCCAGCCTGTCGTGCACGGCGCCTGACACTCACTAAAGCTAAAAGAAACCAACTGCTTTATTGGGAATCAGTTGGGGCTCTCCAGAGTCCCAACTGATTTTTTTGAGGGCTGGAAATTCTTCTGGCCCCGCCTTGTTTGGCGAGTTTAATCAAACTGGAAGTATGCCACGCCTCATCCTCTTGCGCACTCTATTAACCTGCAGCGTCGGCTTTAACCAACAACTGTCCACGACGGCTGAACCCGTCGTAGTGACACGTCAACATCGACCGCTTCCTTTGGTCGCGGCTCGGGGTTGGCGCTTGTCATCTTCGTAACCAATGAGCCGCGACCAAAGGAAGCGGTGGATGCTGAGTTTTTCCACAGCCTCTCTAGTCTGCGCGGGGGTTTGTTCCCAGCTCCTGCATGCGGCGGTAGTCTCCGGAACGATCTATACCTTGGAAGGTCAGTCGCGCCGGCCGGCCGATGGGGTTCGGATCGTGGCGCGGTCGGCCGACGGCAAGGAGATTCTGCAAGCCGTTGAAACTGACGCTTCGGGCCATTATGCGCTGGCCGATCTGCCCGGGGCCAGCATCCGCATCTCCGCCACGAAGAAGGGTTACGTCGCGCGGAGGGCAGGAGGAGGGGACGCTAATTTCCTGCTGGATCTCACAGCCGTGGCAAGTCCAGTCAACCAGGACTTCGAGCTGCTTACAGGCGGGGTGATCACTGGACGGGTCAGCGATGTGCATGCTGAGCCGTTGAAAAACGTGCGGATTGAGTTGCGGCGCGCCGGAGGTTCCGATGCATCGCCGGCACGGGCTGTGACCGACGATAACGGCGTGTACCGGGCGTTCGGTCTGGAACCGGGACGTTATATCGTCCTGGCTCGACGTGACGAACCGGATGCAGCTCCGTTGTATTTTCCGGGTCGCAATGACGCGGACCAGGCCCAGCCGATCGACGTCGGCGCGGGAACCGAAACCGAGGGAATCGATCTGCGACTGGGCAAAGCGCCTCAGGTCACCGACGTGATCGTCCTGGAGCCGGCGCGCAAATTGTCTGCAACAGCGGCGGCACCACCCGCCCGCGGACTTTCTGAAGAAGTCCTGGGGTCCATCAGCGGTCACGTCTTATCCGGGCAAACCGGAGAACTGTTGACTAGCGCGAGCGTGCGGCTTTCGAGCATAGTGGACGGAAAGCTCATTACGGAAAGCACCAGCACCGGCCCCGGCGGCGCTTTTTTATTCGATCGCGTGACACCGGGCGCCTACACTTTGTCATCGGACAAGGCGGGGTACGCACTATTTAACCTGACCCGTCAGATCGTGCTTGCGGAAAAGCAGTCGCGGACCGGCGTTGAAATCAAATTGAATCGCAGGCCAGCGATCTCCGGACGCATCCAGGACCGGGAAGGCCGGCCGGTGGTGGGAGCGAGCGTCGAGGTCTACCGCTTGCGGTGGCTGAGAGGACGGCGTATCGCAGACTCGGCTGGAGCGGTCACTACTGACGATCGAGGGAGGTACCGCGTCACGATTCTCCAGCCCGGAAGTTACATCGTCGGCGCTTCGAAGCCTACGCCCGCGGACGGATTTCCGAAGGGAGAGTTGGACCTGGGATCGGGGCGCACGTTTTACCCCTCAACGACCCATGCGGCTCAAGCCGTCGCGTTGAATGCGCGCTACGGTCAGGAACTGACGGAGATCAATCTGGACGTGGTCCCGCAAGAAACTTTTTCTGTCTCCGGCGTGGTAGCCGACGCGGAAGCAGGCGGGGCGTGCCTGACCTGCGTGATTCGCGCCGTCAGCCTGGAGGAATCCTACGGGTTCACTCAGGCGCAATCCGGAGTGGCGCCCAACGGGACTTATACGGTTCGAGGCCTCATGCCGGGGAGCTATCGCATCATCGTCGAGAAGAACTCCCCGGGCCGCCGCCTGGTATCTTCGCAAGTCCTCGAGATCACGAACCGCAATCTGACTGGGCTGGATGTGCTGGCGGGCGTGGCTCGCGGCGTCTCCGGCCGTGTGGTGTTCGAGTCAGAGCCGCCCGCAGATCCGTCGGCCGACCCTAAGCCGGATCTCCGAGGCGGCATGCAAATCGTTTTCACTACGCCCGAGGGAATCGGCGCACTCGAAAATGCCCGCGTGGGAACGGATCGAACATTTCAATTCTCGGGGCTCTCCAGCGAAGACTATGTGGTCCAAATTGCGGGCTTGCCGCAAGGCGGCTACCTGAAGGCAATCCGTGTGGCTGGCAGAGAGCTTCCATCGCCAGATGTCGACTTGCGCCAAGATGGACCCCTCGGGCCGGTCGATTTAGTGGTTTCGTTCAACTCGGCCAAGATTGCGGGTCAAGTCAAGATCCCCGAAGCGGGCCGGGACGAGCCGGCGCCGGTCAATGCCAGGGTGACCCTGTTTCCTAACGACAACCAGTCTCCTTACTTAACCAGCGTCCGCGCGAGAACGGGCCCCGACGGAAGCTTCACTTTGAGCGGCATCGCGCCGGGCTCTTACACGGCGTTCGCAGTCTTTCAGGACACCACGTTGAATTTGGAAGACCCGCTGGTTCGGAAGCAGTTGGAGAATTATGGCAAAGCCGTCGACCTCGACTCGGGCAAGACAGCGGTCTTCGAATTGCGCCTGACGCCGGACGACAAGCAATGAGATGTCGAGTGCGCTAGCATCGCTCCGCCGTGGGCTCATGACGTACTAGGGCGCGGGCGGCACGAACGGAAGTTCTGGTCGTGTCATGCTGGACGGGATGGGGTTCCGCGTTCGCGCGATCAATACTGCTTCGGATTCGGAGAATCGCATTCATGACGACTCCGTCGCTGCCGCATACGGATTCCGCGGTGGACTCGTACCAGGGGTCACCGTCTATGGCTACATGGCCGCGGCGGTGATCGAACATTTCGGGCCCGATTGGCTCGAACATGGCGCCATGGATGTCCGGTTTCACCAGCCGGTGTACGATGGCGACCAGGTTGAAGTCATAATTCAGCCGGAACCGGAGGGACGCCTGCGCGTCGAGGCAGGGAACTCGGCCATCGCAACCGCGTGGATCGGCGACGGCGTTTTGCCACAACAAGACCAATGGGAAGAGCGCTGCCTCGAGCGGCGGGCGGCGTCGATTGAGATACTCGCGCCGGGGACCGTGCTCGGAACGCTGGTCGAGCAGCTGGACCTCACTGCTTCGAAAATGAGTGCGCCGTTGGATTCGTCGATCGGAGGACGGGCGCATCCGGCGGTCCTTTTGGCGCTGGCGAATAAGATTCTGGTGTCGAACTACGAACTTGGTCCGTGGATTCACGTCGCCAGCGAGGTGCGGGCCTATCGGGCGGCCAAGGACGGAGAAGAACTTCGCGTTTTCGGAAAGGTCGAAGACCAGTATGAACGCAAGGGTCACGAATTCGTCGTGTTGGACGTGTGCATCGCCGGCGGCGACCCGATCGCGCGCGTGCGCCACACCGCGATCTGGCGGCCTCGGGTGACACGATGAATCTGCGTTTCGAGTGCCAGCGCGGATGCATCAACTGCTGCGATCAGGAAGGCTTCGTGTATCTGACCAAAACCGATTTGAAGCGCGCCGCGAAGTTCACCGGCATGTCCGCGCGGGCGTTCGAGTCGAAATACGTGTATCGAACCGCGCACACGCTTCGGTTCCGCAAGCCGCCCGACAAACAGTGCCCGTTTCTGGAAGGGCACGGGTGCGGTATTCATCCCGCGAAACCGACGCAGTGCCGCACATTTCCGTTCTGGCCGGAGCTGGTGGAAGATCCCGCGGCGTGGAAACGCACGTCGCGATTTTGCCCGGGAATCGGAAAAGGTCCATTGATTCAGATCGGCACCGCAATGGAGATCGCCGAAGTGCAGCGCAAGGCCTATCCGGACGACTACAAGTGACGCGGCTCCGGTTAAGATACAAGACGTGAACCATGAAGTCCTGAATCAGCCGCCGCCGCTTATCGACTACAACCTTTTTTCGACCGATCGTGCGCTGCGGACGGCCGTGGCGCGTGAAGGCGCTGGCTGGGCATGTGCGGCACTGGAGGAATTCGGGGGCAGGATGGGCACGGCCGAGACGATCGGGTGGGGCGCGCTGGCGAACGAGAATCCGCCAGTGCTGCGGACGCACGATCGCTACGGAAACCGTCGCGACGAGGTGGAATTTCACCCAGCCTGGCACCACGTCATGCGCGAATCGGTTCGGGCCGGGGTGCACAATCTGCCTTGGGCGGAGACGCGTCCGGGCGGCCACGTGGCGCGGGGCGCGATGGCGATGCTCGCGTCCGAAAATGAGGCCGGTCACGTTTGTCCACTCTCGATGACCTATTCCGCGGTGCCAGTGCTGCGCAGGCATCCGGCGCTCGCCGCGGAATGGGAGCCGCGCATTCTGACGAACGAGTACGACCGGTCATTTCGTCCGGCGCCGGAAAAGCGTGGCGCACTGATCGGCATGGCGATGACCGAGAAGCAAGGCGGCTCGGATGTGCGTGCGAACACGACTCGCGCCGAAGCGATCGGGAATGACGAATACCTGATCCACGGGCACAAGTGGTTCTGCTCGGCTCCGATGTGCGATGCCTTTCTGGTGCTGGCGCAGGCTCCCGGCGGACTCTCCTGTTTCTTTCTTCCGCGCTGGACTGCCGATGGGAAGCCCAACGCGTTTCACTTACAGCGTCTGAAAGCCAAGCTGGGAAACCGGTCCAACGCGTCGAGCGAAGTGGAGTTTCACGGTGCCTGGGCGCGGCGCATCGGCGAAGAAGGACGCGGCGTGGCGACCATCATCGAGATGGTGCACCACACACGTCTGGATTGCGTGATGGGAGCGGCATCCTTGATGCGCCAGGCTCTGGTGCAGGCGCTGCATCACACGCGGCATCGGAACGCATTCGGGAAAACGCTGATCGATCAGCCACTGATGCGGAACGTGCTGGCGGATCTGGCGCTGGAATCCGAGGCGTCCACTTTGCTGCTGATGCGCGTCGCGCGAGCGTTCGATGAAGGCGACCGGTTATTTGCACGCCTGGCTGTCGCGGCGGCGAAATACTGGGTCTCGAAGCGGGCGGCGCCGCACGTGGCGGAAGCGCTGGAATGTCTGGGTGGCAATGGATACGTGGAGGAATCGCCCATGCCGCGCTTGTACCGCGAGGCGCCGCTCAATTCAATTTGGGAAGGATCCGGAAACGTGATCGCGCTGGACGTGCTGCGGGCGATCCAGAAAGAGCCGGAAGCGATGGAGCGCGTTCGCGAAGAGATTCGAGCATGCGGTGACAAACGCGTGAGCCGCATGGCGCTCGACGCGGATGCTGAGGAAGGGGACGCGCGGTTACTGACGGAACGGATCGCGCTGGCGCTGCAGGCATCCTTGATGATTCGCTTCAGCCCGGCCGGCGACGCATTCTGCGCGTCTCGAATTGAAGGCAACTGGGGGCGTGCCTTCGGAACGCTGCCGCGCGGAATCAATTTGAATCCAATTCTCGACGGCGCCTTCTAATAATAAGACCCATGAATCTGCTGACACCCTTTACCCTACGCGGCGTGACTCTGCGCAACCGGATCGTCGTATCGCCGATGTGCCAATATTCGTCGACCGACGGATTCGCGGACGACTGGCATCTGGTCCATCTAGGCAGCCGCGCGGCGGGCGGCGCTGGTCTCGTATTTGTGGAAGCGAGCGCGGTAACGCCGCATGGCCGCATCACGCCCGGCGACATGGGATTGTGGGACGATCGCCACATCGAGCCGCTCGCGCGCATCGCTCGTTTCGTGGAGCGCATGGGCGCGGTGCCCGCAATCCAGCTCGCACATGCGGGACGCAAGGCTAGTTGTCTTCCTCCCACTCAGGGAGGCGCGCGAATTGTCGATCCGGCGCAAGGCGGCTGGCCGGTTGTTGCGCCGAGTCCGATCCCGTTCGTGGACAGCGATCCGCCGCCGATTGAGCTGGATCAATCCGGCATCGCGGAAATCGTCCAAGCCTTCGTTGCCGCCGCGCGACGAGCGATCAAGGCTGGTTTCCGGATCATCGAAATCCACAGCGCGCACGGTTACTTGCTCCATGAGTTTCTTTCGCCGCTGAGTAACCGCCGCACAGATCGCTATGGCGGCGCACTCGAGAATCGTATTCGACTGACGTGCGAAGTCGCAAGCGCTTTGCGAAAAACGATGCCGGACGAGATGCCGCTGTTCACCCGAATTTCGTGTACCGATTGGGTGGAGGGCGGATGGGACCTGGAACAATCCATCCAGCTTTCGAAATGCTTGAAACAGATTGGAGTCGACCTGATGGATTGTTCGAGCGGAGCACTGGTTCGGGGCGCGAAGATTCCGGTCGCGCCAGGCTTCCAGGTTCCCTTCGCGGCGGCGATTCGCGAAAAGGCCGAGATCGCCACGGGTGCGGTCGGTATGATCACCGACTCAAATCAAGCCAACGAAATCATCACAAGCGGTGCCGCCGATCTGACATTGCTCGCGCGTGAAATGCTACGCGAGCCGTACTGGGCGCTGAAGGCGGAAGCATCGCTCGGCGTTGAACCGGAGTGGCCCTTGCAATACGGGTACGCAGTCAAAGCGATGCCTCCCAAACGCTGAGTTACCGTAAGCGCAGATGCCGGGTTTGGCGCGTTCGGATAGTACATTGGAGTATGCGGATTCCCATCTATCAAGTCGACGCCTTCACCGGCCAGCTTTTCCGCGGAAATCCCGCGGCGATCTGTCCTCTGGATCGGTGGCTTCCGGACGAGACTTTGCAATCCATCGCGGCCGAGAACAATCTGGCCGAGACCGCCTTTTATATCCCGAACGGAAATGGATATCATCTGCGCTGGTTCACGCCGGGAGTCGAAGTCGATTTATGCGGTCACGCGACGCTCGCATCGGCGCATGTGATCCTGGCGATCCGCAAGGAATCGGACGCGTCGCGGGTTTCGTTCCAATCCAAGAGCGGAGAGTTGATTGTCGATCGCGAAGGCGATCTGTATGCCCTCAATTTTCCGGCGCGGCCGCCGGCCGAATGCCCCGTCGATCCCGGTTTGGTAGAGGCGCTTGGAACGAAGCCGAAAACGATCCTCGGAGCGCGCGATTATCTGTGCGTGTTCGAGACGGAAGAAGAAGTTCGCGCGGTCCAGCCGAGTATGGATAAGCTGGCCGCCATTGATCGCTTCGCCGCGATCGTCACCGCGCCGGGACGCGATTGCGATTTCGTCTCGCGCTTTTTCGCGCCGGCCAAGGGCGTTCCGGAAGATCCGGTCACGGGGTCGTCGCATTGCACCTTGATTCCGTACTGGTCCAAGCGGCTGGGAAAGACGAAGCTGCATGCGCGCCAGATCTCGAAACGCGGCGGCGAACTGTTCTGCGAATATCGCGGCGAGCGAGTCAAAATGGCCGGCAAGGCGGTCAAATTTCTGGAAGGCTTTATCGAAGTAGGCGTATAAGAAGTACACTGGCAGTTTGCCTCGCGTTTCGATTTTTGTCACCTGCATCGTCGATCAGATTTTCCCGCGTGTCGGAATGGCCATGGCCGAAGTGTTGGAACGCGCCGGATGCGACGTGGAATTTCGGGAAGCGCAAACCTGTTGTGGCCAACCAGCGTTTAACAGCGGCTATCGCGAGGAAGCCCGCCGCGTCGCGGCCCATTTCATGAAGGTTTTTGAAGGCTCCGAATATATTGTGGTGCCTTCCGGGTCCTGCGCGTCGATGATTTCGCATCACTACGATCAGCCAGATCCACGAGTTTGGGAATTTTCCAAATTTCTGGTCGACGTTTTGCATGTAGAGGATTTAGGCGCGCGCCTGGATCGCGTCGTGACGTATCACGATAGCTGCCATGCGCTGCGTGAGTTGAAAATTAAGGATGCACCGCGCCGGCTCCTGGCCAACGTTCGCGGTTTGCGCGTCGTCGAAATGGACGCCGCGGAAGAGTGCTGCGGTTTCGGCGGGACCTTTTCGGTGAAGTTCGCGGATGTGTCCGGAGCCATGGCGCGAACCAAGATCGAGTCCATTCTCCGTACCGGCGCCGATACGGTCGTTTCCATCGATTCGAGCTGTCTGATGCAACTTCAAGGAGCGTTGAGCCGCGCCGGATCGAACATCCGAACCATGCATCTGGCGGAGGTCCTGGCGTCGCGGTGAAACTGCATCAGATCCAGGAAGCGCTCGGCGATTCGCGGCTGCAAAGGGCCATCTACTCCGCCACGGCGCGCCTCGCAGATGGCCGCACAGCCAGGGTCGCGGAGATGCCGGACTTTCAGGACCTACGGCAACGCGCTCACGACATCAAGCAGCACACGCTCGATCATCTGGATACGTATTTAGAGGAACTGGAACGCAACGTCGTCGCGCACGGCGGCCAAGTGATCTGGGCTAATACCGGCAAGGAGGCTAGCGACTTCATCGTCGATCTAGCGCGCCAGCGCGGCGTAAATCTGATCGTCAAGTCGAAATCGATGACGTCCGAAGAAATTCACTTGAACGACGCACTGGAAGCGGCAGGAATCGAAACGGTGGAGACCGATCTGGGCGAATATATCATCCAGCTCGCCCATGAAAAGCCGTATCATATCATCGCGCCTGCGCTACATAAGACCATGGGGCAGGTCGCTGAAATTCTGAAAGCCCCTGCTGATTCGACCGCGGAGGAGCTTACCGCGCTGGCCCGGGCCGTACTGCGGGAAAAGTTTCTCCAGGCTGGAATCGGGATCACCGGCGCGAATTTTCTGATCGCCGATTCAGGAGCGGTGGTGGTGGTCGAGAACGAGGGCAACGCACGATTATCGAGCTCCGCGCCGCGAATTCACATCGCCATCGCTGGATTCGAGAAAGTGATTCCGCGAGCGCAAGACCTGTCCGTGTTCCTGAAAGTGCTGGCCCGCAGCGCCACCGGACAAAAGCTGAGCGTGTATACGTCGTTTCTGGCTGGTCCGCGCCGGCAAGGCGAACCGGATGGGCCAGATGAGTTCTACCTGATCCTGCTCGACAATGGACGCTCGCGCGTTTTGGCCGATCGCGAAAAGCGCCAGTCGCTGTACTGCATCCGCTGCGGCGCGTGTCTGAATCATTGTCCGGTGTATCGCAAGATCGGCGGATATTCTTATCCGTGGGTTTATTCGGGGCCGATCGGAAAAATCTGACGCCGCAGTTCCCTTCGCCTGAAATTGAAGACGCGCCATGGCTGCCGTTCGCGTCGAGCCTGTGCGGCGCTTGCGCGGAAGTGTGTCCGGTGAAGATCGAGATCCCGAAGATCCTGCTGGAACTGCGCGAAGAAGCGCCAAAATCGCGGGCTGAGCGGCTGGCGTTCCGGATGTTCGCCTGGATCATGACACATCCCAGCGTGTACGCGAAATTCGGCTGGGTGCGCCGGATGAAAAAGCTGCCGGCTGTGGGGCCGCTCAAAGCGTGGCTGGAGCAGCGCGATCTTCCAGAGCTGCCTCAACGCAGTTTTCGCGAGCTATGGAAGGAGCGGTCGTGACGGCGCGGGATACGATGATGGCGAATATCAAGCAGGCGCTAGGGCCGGCCGCTGAGGCTTCGCGTGAACAGGCGGGAACAGGGGTTCCAGCGCGGACCAGGGGGTCCGCCCCCCAATTCTCGGAATCTTTGGCCGCCCTTGGGGGGCAGGTGTTCGAGGTCGCGAACATTGCCGAGGCGCGAGAGCGCGTCGATCAGGTCATCGCCGGGCGAAGCTTCATTGCCAGTGCCGCTCCCATCGTCAAGGCGTGTGGATTTGCCACCGAGTTCTCCCGGGAAGCTTGTGCGCGAGCCGAAATCGGGATCACCTCGGCGGACTTCGCATTAGCCGACACGGGTACGCTTGCCTTCCTTTCGCAAGCCCGAGAATCGCGTCTCATTTCTCTCCTGCCGCCGTGCCACATCGCGGTAATTGATCGCGATAAGATACTCGATAGTCTCGATGAATTGTTCGCCCGTGTCCCTTACCCTGCCGCGCAATCGAGTTCCTTGGTGCTGATCACCGGTCCCAGCCGGACTGGCGATATTGAGATGCGCCTGGTGCGCGGGGTTCATGGTCCTGGCGAAATCATCGTGATCGTTGTGAACAATGTAACGGCGTCATGATTTGGCGCATCAGGAGATTCATGAAATATCTACCGGCGGTTTTTGTGCTCGCGTTTTCTGGAACGGCCTGGGGACAGGCCGGGGAGTTGTGGTTCAGTTTCGGCGAGTCGATCATTTCCAACTCCGGACTTGGAACCAATCAGGCGTTCGGCGGTGGGCCCAACGATTTCAAGCTGGATAACGGCTACCGCTTCGGCTTCCGGTTCGGGTTCAACCAGGGCGATCACTTCGGTCACGAGATTCAATACGCGTTCAATCACGCGCAACTGGATATAGGCGGGACGCAGACGGGCATGCATTTCCATCAGGGCGGCTACAATTTCCTGTACTATCTGACCTCGGACAAGTCTAAAATCCGGCCTTTCGGCACCGTCGGCCTGCACTATGACGACTTCGTGCCGCCTGGTGGAGCGATCAATAACGGCAGCCAGAATAAATTCGGCGCGAACTTCGGCGGGGGCATCAAGGTCCACGTCAGAGGAATGTGGGCGGTGCGTCTCGACCTGCGCGAATACGTGACCGGCAAGCCCGACTTCGGCGGTGCTCTTGCCGGAGCCTCGGGGGCGCTCTGGCAGACCGAGGTGTCGGCCGGAGTCGGAATCGGATTCTAAAAACTTGGCCAGCTAGCTTTTGCGGGCGCCGCGTTGCGGGCTCTTCAGCTTGGACTGGCGCCGTTTGTGGGCCTTGCGCTTCGGCTTGCTGATGAGGAACGTGCCGCTACCCTGGTACTCGGCCTTGTAAAGTTTATCGTCTGCCATGTGAGTCTTCCTATTGTAGCGTGTACGATAAGAATAGTGGGGCACAACCACACGCATTCGCATTCGCACGGCAAGGGACGCGTGCTGTTCATCTCCCTGGCCTTTACCGCGGCCTTCGTCGTGGTCGAAGCGATTGCCGGGATTCGTGCCGGCAGCCTCGCGCTGCTCTCCGACGCGGGCCACAACTTTACCGACGCTTTCGCGCTGTTGCTGGCCGCGATCGGATACTATCTCCAGTCGCGTCCCGCGAATCACGTTAAGACCTACGGCTATCAGCGAGCCGGGGTGCTGGTGGCCTTCGTCAACGCAGCGACGCTTATATTGCTCGCCGGATTTCTGTTCTACGAAAGCGGTCAGCGGTTGATGCATCCGCAACCGGTCTCGGAATCCACCATGATGGCGATCGCCGGGATCGGCCTGTTAATGAATTTGGGGATTGTTCTAGGCATTGGCGGCGGTCACGACTTGAATCTCCGCGCCGCATGGCTGCACATGATCGGGGACGCGGCAAGCTCCGCCGGAATTATCCTCGGCGCGCTTGCCATCCGCTACACCGGCTGGCTGGCGATCGATCCCATTTTGTCCATTCTGATCGGCGTCGGGATCGTCTGGTCGGCGTGGGGCATTATCCGGGACTCGCTGAATATTCTTCTGGAAGGCTTGCCGAAAGGACTAGAGCTTGCCGACGTGGTCCGCCGATTGAGCGACGTTGCGGGAGTGGTCGACGTCCACGATCTGCACATCTGGAGTCTCGGTTCGGAACATCACGCGTTAAGCTGCCACGTTCTGATCGAGGACATGCCTCCGTCCGCGAGCGATTCGATTCTGCGCTGCATCAACCAGGTCCTGTGCGATCAATTCGCCATCCATCACACTACCATTCAGTTCGAACACGTCAAATGCGCCCTGGCCGACACTTCGTGCACTGCGGTCAAACACCAGCACTGATTCAGTCTTCGATTGACGCGGGTCTTGCCTGGGACTCCCGCGATGTGATACCTGAAAGGTAGCAATTCGAGGAGGTCGAGCTTCGCTATGAACTCGCATCTCAATCGCTGGCTCGCGGAAAGAACCTTCGAGGCGATCGGAGCAGCGCCCGTCCGTATTGTTGTGGGTAACGACGAGTTCTCACCACCCGGCGTCGTTCCCCGGTTTTCCGTCTGGATTCGCGACCGCAAAACCCTGTTCGAGCTGTTTCGCGATCCCGAAATCGGCTTCGGAGAAGCGTACTCCGCCGGCCGCGTTCGCGTAGACGGTGATTTCGTGGAGTTCCTGGTCACTTTGTACGAAAGCATGCACGAACCACGCTGGTTTGCGCGGCTCGCGTCGAAGTGGATGGAGTTCGTGCAGGACAACTCACCGCGCCGCGCGCGCGAAAACATTCATCGCCACTACGATCTGGGCAACGATTTCTACAAGCTGTGGCTCGATGCGCAGCTCATTTACACCTGCGCATATTTTCCGCGGCCTTCCATGACCCTGGAAGACGCCCAGATCGCCAAGATGGATCACGTGTGCCGTAAGCTGCAACTGTCGCCGGGCGAGACCGTGATTGAAGCCGGCTGCGGATGGGGCTCATTTGCGATCCACATGGCGCGCCACTACGGCGTTCACGTGACCGCTTATAACATCTCCCATGAACAGATTTTGTATGCGCGTCGGCGCGCCCGCGAGGAAGGATTCGCCGATCGCGTGGATTTTATCGAGGACGATTACCGCAACATAACCGGTCATGCTGACGTGTTCGTGTCCATCGGCATGCTGGAACACGTTGGCCCGGCGCATTACCGCGAGTTCGGCGACATCATCCATCGCGCGATCGGCGACGAGGGCCGCGGCTTGATTCACTTCATCGGCCGCAGTTACCCGCTGCGTTTCAGCCGCTGGATCCGCAAGCGTGTCTTTCCGGGAGCCTACGCGCCTACACTGCGCCACGTCGCGGACGTGTTCGAGCCGCACCGTTACGCGATCCTCGACGTCGAAAATCTGCGCCTGCACTATGCCAAGACAGTAGAACATTGGCTGGCACGCTTCGAGCGTTCGAGCGCCGAGGTCTCCGCCATGTACGATCCCTGGTTTCAGCGCGCCTGGCAACTGTATCTGGCGGGATCCATCGCCGGGTTCCGCACCAGCACGCTGCAGCTGTTTCAAGTTGCGTTTGCCGGTCAGAAATGTTCCACGGTCCCTTGGACGCGCGAGCATGTGTACGAAAAATCTGCATGCATTCCTGCGATGTCCTGATCGTCGGAGCGGGCCCCGCAGGTTCATCCTGCGCCTGGAAACTGGTTCGTGCCGGATTCGACGTCGCGATCGCCGATCGCGCGCGCTTTCCTCGCGATAAAGTTTGCGGCGGATGGATCACGCCCGAAGTTCTATCGCGCCGGGAAATTGAGGCTTATGAGGGCGTCCTCCAGCCGATCACGTCTTTTCGTGTCGGCGTAATCGGTGGACGAAGCGTGCAGATCCACTATGGGAAACCGGTCAGTTATGGTATCCGGCGCCGTGAGTTCGACGATTATCTTTTGAAACGGTCCGGTGCGCGAGTTTTTGAAGGGACGGCCCTTGAAACGTTGGAGCGCGATCGCGACGCCTGGATCGTCAACGCGTCCATTCGTTCCCGCATCGTCATTGGCGCGGGTGGACATTTCTGTCCGGTGGCGCGAAAAATGGGCGCAAAAATGACGGACGCCGTGGTCGCGCAAGAATCCGAATTCGAGATGACACCTGCGCAAATCGCGCAATGCCAAGTACACGGCGATACCCCCGAACTGTACTTCTCGCGCGATCTGCTGGGCTACGGCTGGTGTTTTCGCAAAGGAGACATTCTCAACGTCGGCTTGGGCCGCGCCGATCCGTCCCGTCTCGCGGATCACGTCCATGAGTTCGTTCGCTGGAAGGTGCCGTTCGAGATTCCAGCGCCGCATGGCCACGCATATCTTTTATATGGGTCGTCTCCGCGGAAGACATACGGCGACGGATGGATGCTCATCGGTGATGCAGCAGGGCTAGCGTATCCGTTCAGTGGCGAGGGGATTTTGCCTGCAATCGAATCCGGCCTGATCGCGGCCAAGGTGATCGCCAACCGCGAACCATTTTCAAGCTATCCGCCGCGCCTTGAGAAACACTTCGGCACGCCGTCCACGTGGCTGACGAGCATAGGCGCGAAGTTTCCGCGCCGCTTCCTCGCCGATCACGTGGTTCCCACACAATGGTTCGCGCGCGATGTAGTGCTGGGGCGATGGTTCCTGCATTCGTAGTTGGCGCCCGTCTTGGTGATACCTTATCTCCATGCCGCTCGAAACGGTCCTGGATGGACTCGCTTTTCCGGAATGCCCACGCTGGCGGGATGAGTCGCTGTACTTCTCCGACATGCACGATGGCAAGGTCTGGCGCCTCTCGCCGTCGGGCGAAGCCACCAAGCTTTTCGATATTCCCAGCTACCCCGCCGGACTCGGCTGGCTTCCCGACGGAACGCTCCAAATCGTCTCGATGCGCGACCGCCGCGTATTGCGAGCCTCTTCCAACGGCCTGGCCACCATCGCCGATCTCAGTCGCCTTGCGCCCGGCAACATCAACGATATGGTGATCGATCGCGAAGGCCGTGCGTATATCGGAAATTTCGGATTCGATCTGAATGCCGGAGCCGAGCCGTGCGCTACCGTGCTGATCGCCGTCGAGCCGAATGGGCGCCCACTCGTGGTGGCGGAGGATATGTGGTTCCCCAACGGCATGGTCATTACCGATGACGGAAAAACGTTGATCGTCGCGGAAACGTTCGCAGGCCGACTCACCGCCTTCGATATTCACGCTGGCGGCGCGCTCACCAATCGCCGGGTATTCGCGGCGCTGGAAGGAATCTTCTCCGATGGAATCTGCCTCGATGCGGAAGGCGCAGTGTGGGTCTCCTGCGCCGAAGGATACAAGACCATTCGTGTCGCCGAAGGCGGCATGATCGTTCAAGAAATTCCGCACGAAGGACGCCATTCGTTCGCGTGCATGCTTGGCGGCGCGGATCGGCGCGACCTGTATATCTGCACCGCGGAACACCATCTCCCCGACCGGACCGTCCCCCTGCGATCGGGAAAAATAGAGCGCATCCGAGTGGATGTGCCCGGAGCAGGGAGGCCCTGATGCCCACCGCACTGGTCACTGGAGCGTCCAGCGGCATCGGCTCGGATCTCGCGCGCGAGCTGGGCCGCGATGGCCATGACTTGGTGCTCGTCGCGCGGCGAGCCGAACCGATGCAAGCACTGGCGGCCGAATTCAAGACCAAAGTCACCATCATCACATCGGATTTGAGCAAGCCCGGCGCAGCCGCGGTCCTTGCGCGCGAGCTCGAAACTCGCGGTCTAACCATCGACGTCCTCATCAACAACGCCGGACTCGGCGCCATTGGACGATTCGATCGATCCGATCCCGCGAAGGTCTCCGAGATGCTTCAGGTCAACATCAACGCCCTCACGGAGCTGACCCGTCTGCTGCTTCCCGGAATGGTCGAACGGAGGCGCGGCCGGATTCTGCTGGTCGCCTCGACTGCCGCGTTTCAGCCGGGGCCGCTCATGGCGGTTTACTATGCGACCAAAGCTTACGTCCTGAGTTTCGGAGAAGCAATCGCGTTCGAGCTGCGCGATACCGGCGTCACGGTCACCACCTTGTGCCCAGGCCCTACCGCGACTCAGTTCGCCGATGCCGCCGAGATGAATCGAACCATGTTGTTCAAGAGTCCGTTGATCAAGGTGATGTCATCGGCCGAAGTGGCGCGTATCGGATATCGAGGCCTCAAAGCCGGCCGCCGCGTGGTGATCGCCGGTGCGGGCAACAAGCTCACCGCCATCGGCAGCAGACTGTCGCCACATGCCCTGGTGTTGCGGATCGCGAATTATCTCAATTCCGAGAGCTGACAGCTTTCTGTGGGGCAAGCTTTCAGCTTGCGCTCCGGCTTTTAGCCGGAGGATTCGCGCGCGCCAGCCGCGCGAACCAGCAACACGTCAACATCGACCGCTTCCTTCGGTCGCGGCTCAGTGCCAGCGCATCTCGTCGGTCACTGTTGCCGCCAACAACCAACGTGTTCTCACCGAAACCGCGAGCGATAGCGACTGCGTTCCCTAAACTTCGCGGCGCTTCCAATCCACTCTACCGCCGGTCAAGGCGGCGATCAGTCCTGCCCCCAGCGCGGGCAGGGTTGCATAGACGGCCACTGGAGCCGCCAGCGCAAGCACCGGGTTGCGATACCAGGGAAGCAGCAGGAGCACCGGCCACAATACCAGCGCCGCCGAAATATAGGGTTCGCCATCCAGATACAGCCACGTGGCCACCGGCAACCACAGAGCCATCAGGAGCGCCGCGGAGACTAACGTGAGTCCCATGGTTCCGCTCACAGCCATGAACCGGAACGCGCCTCGCGCGATGGTTTGCGCGGGCTCGCGAAACTGCACGTGCCCCATGCCTTCCGCACGGACGGTCGCGAAGTCCAGACGATGCCGGCGGGCGAGCGCAGCCAGCTTCACGTCATCGGTCAATGTGTTCATTACGGCCGCGTGCGCTCCGACGAACTCGTAGGCGTCCCGCCGCATCAGCAAACACTGGCCGTTGAAAATCGACGTCGGGTCGGACTTCGGGCTCACACCGCAAAAAAACAGTGCCTGCGCATATGGAAACAACAGCGCATCCTTCCACGTCCTCCATTCCGGACGCAGATAAATCGATAGAAACGCCACACCGCTCGCCTCCGCCGCCGAAACCACGGCGGGAAGAAAGCCCGGCTCGAACCACGTGTCGGCATCGGTAAACAGGACCCACTTGGATTTCAGCAGACGCGCTCCCGCCATACAGGCGTTGGCTTTGCCGACCGCACCGGGCGCCAGTTCGGGAGCTTGCAACACGCCCGCGCCGGCTTTCCGGGCGACCTCGACTGTCCTGTCTTCGGAATGATCGTCCACCACGATGACGCTGTCGTGCGGGAGGCTGTTCACGGCGCGGCCGATCGAGAATTCCTCGTCGCGCGCCGGAATGATCACCATGCAATCCGCCGTAGCGGAATCCGCAGGACGCCCTGCCAGCTTGAAAATACTCAGGTATCGCACTCGAGACAGGATGAAGAGCACTGCAACCATGCTCGCCAGCGCCAGCGCGGTCCACACGCTGAGGCCAGGGTCAACGTTAAGCACTCATAACCTTCCACAGCCGCCGGGTGATAGGCCCCGCCATGGATCGAGCCGTGATCCAGGCGGCCTCCACCGCCGGAACTCCCGCGCGCTTGTGGAACACGTCATAGTCGGAACTCTCGATGCGGCGCAAGGTCTGCCGGTACAGATCGAAGGCAACCCTCATTGCGAATCGCCCACGTGGATCTAGCAGCGCCAACCCCGGCTCGGCTTGCTGATAGTAGCCCTGAATGCGCTGGGTCTGAAGCTTCATCAACGCCCGGAACGCGTCGTTGCGGGTGTGCTGCTCCAAATTCTCGGGCGAATATCCCGCCGCTTCCATTTCCTCGAGAGGAAGATAGATGCGCCCATGTTCCAGATGCGCTCCGGTATCGCGCAGCAGCGTCGTCAACTCGATGGCGATCCCGAGTTGCAGCATGTAATCCGGCGCAGGATCGCGATGCCCCACCACATGCGTCATCATCAGACTGACTACGCCGCCGATCCGCTGCGATCGCGCCCGAAGCTGCGAAAAACTGACGTACCTCGAATGATCCAAATCCATGCGCGCACCCTCGATCAACTCCATCGGAAGATCATGCGGGATGGCGCGCTGGTCCACGGTATCGAGGAACACATCCAGCACCGGATGCCGCGCGAGACGTCCACGCAAGCCGGAATTGACTAACGACGCCCACTCATCCAGTTCGGCGTCCGTTTTCAGGTCCCGAGTGAAGTGGCAGAACCAGTACACGGCATGCGCGGCCCGCGCCAGGTCGAGCGGGAAATGTTGCGTCGCAAAGAAGAATCCGCGGGAGCCGGCGCGCGTTGCCTGCGCGGCCTGCGCGTAAAGAGCATCAAGCGAATAGATTTCGCCGTTGGTGGGCACAGGAACCACGAAATCATACCACAGCGATAACCCTTAGTGGCTATGGTCCTATTACAATAAATTATCTAAATCAGGTCTTGCATTTGCGATGCTTCTCGGGTATTCTGATTTGGAGAGCAGCCGATGAATATCGCGGAACCCAACCAGGCAACCCGTCGCAGCGTCGCACTCTCTACCGCAATTCTTGGGCTCATTATTATTGGGGTCGGTGTAACCGGCCCCGCCTGATCGGCCCGATTTTATTAAGAATCTTGGCCACTGGCGGGGGTAACAACCCTCGAACAGTGGCCTTTTCGTTTATGGAGGAAGAATGTCAGGAACGCTCATGAACGGCGCCAAGGTCGTGCTGGAATGCCTGGCGCGTGAAAAGGTCGAGTGCATCTTCGGTTACCCGGGCGGAGTCACTTTGCCGCTGTATGACGCCATGTATGACCATCCCATCCGCCACATTCTGGTTCGTCACGAGCAGAACGCCTGTTTTGCGGCCGAAGGCTATGCGCGCGCCACCGGAAAAGTCGGCGTGTGCTGCGCGACTTCAGGGCCAGGCGCGACCAATCTGGTGACCGGCTTGGTCGACGCAATGATGGATTCAATCCCGATCGTCGCGATCACCGGGCAAGTCTCGACCAAACTCATCGGCAGCGACGCCTTTCAGGAAGCCGACACGTTCGGCATCACGCGTTCCTGTACCAAGCACAATTTCCTGGTGAAAACGCTTGCCGATCTGCCGCAGGCGATCCACGAGGCCTTCCACATCGCGGCAACCGGGCGTCCCGGACCAGTGCTGGTGGATATTCCCAAGGACGTCTTCCAAGCCCAGGCGCACTATTCGCCGGTTTCGGCGATTCATCTGCCGGGCTACAAAGTGTACACCGAAGGCCACGCTGGCCAGATTCGGCGGGCCGCGCAGATGATCTGGGAAGCCAAGCGGCCGTTCGTTTATGCCGGCGGCGGAATCGTCGCGGCGGACGCGTCCCAGGAACTTCGCGAGTTTGTCGAAGCCGTCGGCGCGCCGGCGGTCTGCACCCTTATGGGACTCGGCGCACTCCCCAGCTCGGATCCAAATTTCATCAGTATGCCCGGCATGCACGGCAGCTACGCGGCGAACATGGCCATGACTGAGTGCGACCTGCTGATCGCCCTGGGCACGCGCTTTGACGACCGCGTTACCGGCCGCCTGGCCGCATTTGCTCCACACGCCAAAGTCATTCATGTGGACATCGATCCGGCGGAAATTTCCAAGAATCGCACTGCCGATCTGCCCATCGTCGGTGACGTGAAGCGCGTCCTCAAGAAGCTCAATCAGGCGTTAGCGGAAACCGCCGATCTGGAATCGGCCAACGCCCCGGCGCGCACCGCGTGGCGCGAGCACGTGGACGCGTGGAAACGAGAGCATCCGCTCGAGCCTGAAATGTCTACTGACGAGATCAAGCCGCAACATCTGGTTGCCGAGATCGATCGCCTTTCGGGCGGCGAAGCCATCGTCGCCAGCGACGTCGGCCAGCACCAGATGTGGGCAGCGCAGTTCATTCGCTTTAATCATCCGCGCCTGTGGATCAACTCGGGCGGTCTCGGATCCATGGGATTCGGTCTACCGGCGGCGATCGGCGCGCAGATGGCGCGTCCGGACAAGCTGGTCTTCGCGCTGGTGGGCGACGGCGGATTCCAGATGTCGATTCCGGAGCTCGCCACTATCGCCAACCATGCGCTTCCGGTGAAGATCATCGTGATGAACAACGGCTACTTGGGGATGGTCCGGCAATGGCAGGAACTGTTCTATAACAACCGTTTAAGCCAGGTGCAGCTGGAAGGTTTCCCCGATCCCGAAAAGCTCGCCGGCGCGTACGGCTTTACCGGCCGCACGGTGGAGCGTCCGCGCGAATTGCGGGCCGCGCTCGAAGCTTGCATTCGAGAGCCGGGTCCCTATCTTCTGAACGTGCGAGTTACGCCGTTTGAGAACGTGTATCCCATGGTCCCGGCGGGGGCCGCCATCAATGAAATGGTCCTGGCGCCCCCGCAACCAGTGGAGGTGGCATGACCAGGAGTCAGAAATCAGGAGTCAGGAGTCAGAATTCATGCTGCAATTGATTTCTGTGTTGATGGAGAACAAACCTGGCGCGCTGATGCGCGTCGCCGGCCTGCTCACCTCGCGCGGCTACAACATCGAGAGCCTGACAGTCGCCCGTACTCTCGATCCCCAGCTTTCGCGAATGAGCATTGTGGTCGATATCGAGCCGCAACAGCGCGCCCAGCTTATCAAACAGATGAACAAACTCATCAATGTTCTGCAAGCTTCCGATTTGACAGAAGCCCCGGCAGTCCGCCGCGAGCTAGTGTTGGTACGGGTGCGCTCCACTATGCAGAACCGCACGGCGATTCTAAAAGAAGCCGAGATATTCGGAGCGCGCGCCGTGGATTCGTCGCTCGAAGGGTTTGCGCTTGAAGCCACCGGCGATCCTGAAAAACTCGACGAGTTCATCGGCGTCATGAGCGCGTATGGCGAGATCGAGGTCACCCGCTCCGGCATGGTCGCAGTATCGCTCGACGCCAAGAAACTGAAACTTGCGCCACCCATTCAAAAAGAGGAAGGAGTTCTGCAAAATGGTTAATCGATATTACGAAAAAGACGGGAATATATCCCTACTTAAAGGGAACACCATCGCGATTATCGGCTATGGCAGCCAGGGGCACGCCCATGCGTTGAATCTTCGCGACTCCGGACTCAACGTCGTGGTGGGCTTGTATGAAGGCAGTAAGTCACGCGCCAAGGCGGAATCCGCCGGGCTGCGCGTGCTGTCGACCGCCGCTGCCGCCAAAGCCGCCGACGTAATCATGATCTTGGTTGCCGACCACATTCAAGGCGATCTGTATCACCGCGACATCGTCCCACACTTGACGCCCGGAAAGACGTTGATGTTCGCGCACGGGTTCAACATTCATTACAAACAGATCGCAGCGCCCGAAGGCGTCGACGTTTCGATGGTCGCGCCCAAAGCTCCCGGGCATCGTGTGCGGGAACTGTATACCGAAGGCGTGGGAGTTCCGGCGCTGGTCGCCGTGCATCAGAATCCGTCGGGAAAGGCGCTGGAACAGGCCCTCGCTTATGCGCTGGCCCTGGGATGCCTGAAAGCCGGCGTGATCGAAACCAGCTTCAAGGAAGAGACCGAAAGCGACCTGTTTGGCGAGCAGGCCGTGTTGTGCGGCGGCGTCACCGAGCTGATCCGCGCCGGATTCGAAACCCTGGTCGAAGCCGGCTATGCCCCTGAAATCGCTTACTTCGAGTGCCTACACGAATTGAAGCTGATTGTCGATCTGATTCAGGAGGGCGGCCTCGGCTATATGCGTTATTCGGTTTCAGACACAGCGGAGTACGGCGATTACACCCGCGGTCCTCGCGTCGTGACCGGCGAAACACGCAAGGAAATGAAGAAGATCCTGAGCGAGGTCCAGTCGGGCGAGTTCGCCAAACAATGGATTTGTGAAAACCAGACCGGCCGCAAGAATTTCCTGGCGATGCGGGAAGCCGCGCAGAACCAGCCGATCGAAAAGGTGGGCGCCGAACTACGCGAAATGATGACGTTCCTGAAGAAAAAGAAAGCTGGAGTTTAGCCGTGAATGAACGTGAATGAACGTTCATTAACGGCCAAGAGGCCTTATGCGAGTTTTTACTTTTGACACGACACTGCGCGATGGCACGCAAGGCGAAGCCGTCAGCTTTTCTGCCGACGACAAGCTGCTGATCGCGCACAAACTGGACGAGCTGGGAATCGACTACATCGAAGGCGGCTGGCCCGGATCGAATCTCAAGGACAAGGAGTTCTTTGAGCGCGCCCGTGGCGTCGAATTCAAGCACGCGCGGATCGTCGCTTTCGGAGCGACGCGCTTCGCCAAGAAGACCGTGGAAGAAGACGCCAGCATTCAGGCCATCGTCGCAGCCGGAACGCCAGTCGTCTCGATTTTCGGAAAAAGTTGGGACTTGCACGTCCATCACGCACTCGGCGTGAGCGAAGAAGAAAACCTCAAGATGATCGCGGAGACGGTGCAGTACTTGAAAGCTCAAGGCAAGGAAGTGGTCTACGACGCCGAGCACTTTTTCGACGGCTATAATGCCGACCGCGATTTCGCGCTGCGCACCATCGATGCAGCGAAAAACTCCGGGGCCGACGTGATCGTTCTGTGCGACACCAATGGCGGAACGATGACCGCGCGTTTGGCCGCCATCTGCGCCGACGTACGCAAGCGCTTCGACGGCATGCTCGGCATCCATGTCCACAACGATTGCGATCTTGCGGTCGCCAACACACTGGCCGCCGTGGATCAGGGTTTCGCGCACGTGCAAGGCTGCATGAACGGCTATGGCGAACGCTGCGGCAACGCGAATCTCACCTCGGTCATCGCCAATCTGGAATTGAAGCTGGGCCACACTACCATCGGAAAGGAGCACGTGGCGAACCTGACCGCCACGGCGCGATTTATCGCCGAGCTTGCCAACCTTCCTCTGCCTGGCGATCAGCCTTACGTCGGCCACAGCGCATTCGCGCATAAAGGCGGCGTGCACGTCAGCGCGGTCCTCAAGAACGCCGCGACGTACGAACACGTCAGCCCGAAAGTCGTCGGCAACCGCCAGCGAGTGCTGCTCAGCGATCTATCGGGGCGGGGAAGTATTCTCTACAAGCTTAAGCAGCACGGCCTGGAAGATCGTCTGGACGACACCGCGCGCCGCGAGCTGCTCGATCGCATCAAGCACATGGAGTTTCAGGGCTATGAACTCGAAGCGGCCGAGGGTACCTTCGAGCTGCTGGTTCGCGAAGCCTTGAATCCCGGCTTGCAACTGTTCGAGGTCGCCAGCTACGAAGTCACCACCCGGTCCGACAAGTCGCATGCGACCGTCACGCTGAAAATTCAGGACGACATCCACACCGCGACTGCCAGCGGCAATGGGCCGGTTCATGCGCTCGATCAATGCCTCCGAAAATGTCTGTCTAAGCTGTATCCGGCCATCGCGAAAGTCCGGCTAACGGATTACAAAGTTCGCGTGCTCGACGCCAAAAAAGGTACGGCGGCACGAGTGCGCGTGTTGGTCGAATGGTCCGACCATCGCCGCAGTTGGACCACGGTCGGCGTTTCCGAAAACGTGATCGAGGCGAGTTGGTATGCGCTGGTCGATGCACTGCGGCTCGAAATCATGCGCCTCAGCGAGAAAGATCCGACCATCGAACGCGTGGTGGAAGATTACTGCTGGGGCGTGTGAATAGCCTCCAAATTGTGACACGTCGACATCGACCGCTTCCTTCGGTCGCGGCTCAGGGTCAGCGTTTGTCATCGTAACCTATGAGCCGCGACCGAAGGAAGCGGTGGATACTGAGCCTTTCCGCAGTCTTCAAAGCTTGCTCAAGGTCTCGTCGGCTTAAGCCATGTTATACAATGAGCACAAATGAGCATGCGCGAGACCAAGGCACTTCACCAGCGCATCGCCGATAGCATCCGCCGCATATTCCGCAAACCGGAACCCGATCCGGACGATCCCTATGCTCTGGTCGGAGCCCCCAAAAAACCGCGCACTCCGCTGCGAACATTGGCCGCTGCCGTAAAGCCGGAACCCGACCCCCTGAACCGTCCCTAAGCAAATCCCCTACGGATTTCCTAAGCACTTCACCGCGTAGTATTTCTGTTCCATTACCCGTACCATGGGACGATGTCATGGTCTGATGACATACGGTGTCTGCACTGCGATGGCCGGCTGCCGCTGTATCGAAAAATCACGAATGGACAATTCTGTTCCACGGCGCATCGTAAAGCGTATTGGGTGGAGCAGGAACGGCTTGCGGTGGAGCGCCTCCACCAGACCCACACTTCCCTTCGCGCGTATCATACCAGTCATTCTATTGAAGCCATTCTGGGACCCACCGAGCCGGAAGCCGTGGAGCCCGCCGTATATGAAATCCCGCAGCCGGAGGATCGTCCTGCATGGCTGACGCAGGTCAATGCGGGCGAAGTCCCGTTAGCGAATTTCATTAAATACTCCACCGCGCCGCAGCCGCGCTGGATAGAGGACCGTCTGACCGGAACGTTCGAGCCTCTCGAATGTGAGAATTCGCTGCGCCGGCCCGTGAACTTCTACGCGAGTTCCGATTGCGGATTCGACTTTGCCAGCCCCGTCCGGCTGGAGGTTGCTGCCGCCGATGTGCTGCCGGCGGAGCAGACTCTTGCCGCAATTTCGGCGGCTTGGCATTTAGAGACCCGGGTATCCCACGATCTAACCCCACAAACGCCGGAATTCGAGCGAGTCTCGAAGCAGGCAGAAACAGACCCGGCGCCTCGATGCGAAACGATGTGTTCGCTTCAGCAACCGGGTCCCGCGCGGAGCGCCTTCGTCATCGATAACCAAACCGCGCCTGTGCTGGCCGCGATGCGCACGCAACTCCCTCTGGACGTGTTACGAACACAGGCCGCGCCTGCTTCCGCTTTGCGGCTCGAAGCCGGTCTGTGCGAGCTTCCCGTGAACCGCATCGCGATGGCTCCGCGCCCTTCAGTTGACAGTCTGCGCACCGTGGAATTCAAGGCCGACGCCCCGCACTTCGATCTTTCAACTCCGCCGCGGCGTCCGCGCCTGCAACTGGCCGCCGGCCGGCGTTATCCGGTGCATAGCCGCGAAACCAAACCGGCCATCGCTGCGCCGGAGACCGCCAGTCTCCCTGTGGTGGCGGTATCGCTGCCCGAGCGGCGCAACATTAAGGTGCAGCGTGTAACCGTCGCGCCCAGCCCAGCGCCAGTCCAGTCCGAAATCCACGAGCCCAATCCGACCGGTCTGCTGCCGCTCGTCAGCCTATCGACGCCCAGCCAGTCCGCCCTTGGGATTCATCCGGCGCCGGTGGCATTGACCCTTCCGCAGCCCCCGCGAACTGCCCCCATGCGGCCGGCCTCCAAACTGGAACCGATCGATGCCAAGCCTGCATCCGATTTCATGTCGGGAGCTCCGCTTCCGGCCGAAGCGGCGCCCATCGCCCATTACGTACCCGTCCCTGAGTCGCTGCCTGCGCCGTTGCCCGAACCGCACGAAAAAGCCCACGTCTGGACCTACGCGATCGACTTCTGGAACCGCGCCCCGCGCGACCTGAAAATGCTGGTCTTCGCCATCCCGGTGCTGCTTGGCCTGGCGATGCATCCGTCGCTTCCGAAAGTCCGTGTGGCTGCTCCGGCCGCCGCCAGCGGGTTCCCTCGCAATTTCCAGACGGTAGTAAACCAGCGGCTGGGTAACGTTCGAAAGACCGTGCTCGATCGCGCTGGTGTCGCCCTCGATGAAGATTTCCGGGCGGGTCTCGATGAGTGGGTCAGCCGTGGCGATGCCACTACCGAATGGTCCTTCGACGCCACCGGGTTTGTGCGCCCCGGGCCCCTCGCCATGTACCGGCCGTCCATGGGCCTTTCCGATTATCAATTGCAGTTCCTGGGCTTGATCGACAAGAAGGCCCTGAGCTGGGTGGTCCGGGCCGCCGATTTCGACAACTACTACGTGGTCAAACTGATGGTGCTGAAGTCCGGTCCGCTGCCCAGCATCGGTCTGACCCGTTATGCCGTGATCAACGGCAAGGCCGATTCCCGTTCCGATACCGTGGTTGCGGTGGATGCCCGGCCTGACATGCTGTATCGCGTTCGCGTGGATGTGCATGGCAACGATTTCGCCCTATTGGTCCAAGGCCAAATGGTCGATTCATGGAGTGAGCCGCGGTTAGCCCACGGTGGCGTCGGATTTTTCGCCGCCCCCGGTGAGGAAAGCCGCTTGCGATGGGTGCAAGTGACGCATCAGTACGATATGCTCGGCAGACTTTGCGCGTACCTGGCGCCCTACAACATGACTTCGACCACCGGGAGCCTGCAACCATGAGCGCACGCAAGAACGGAACAGACACGGGGCTTCGGGCCTCGGGTAAAGCGGTGTCACCGGCGCTGGCGCGCTCGGTTTCGCTGCACCTCGAAGGAAAACGCAAGGAAGCGTTGAAGGAGTTGAACACGGCCATCGAGGGCGGGGAAGAGACCGCCGAGGTTTTCGCCGCCAAAGGCCACGTCCTGTTCGAGCTGGAACAATACGACGACGCGATCAAGACTTACGAGCGTCTGCTGGGTCTCGCCCCGCGCCATCCTACTGCAAACTTTAATCTGGGCATCTGCTATGAAAAGCTAGGCCGCTGGCAGGAGGCTACTGACGCGTTCCAGAAAGCGCTCGACGCCGATCCGCAGCGCGAGGAAGCACAGCTCGGCCTAGGCATCTGCCTGCTTCACCAGGAAAAGCCGGAACCCGCCATCGGCTACTTCGAAAAGGTGCTGCAACGCCAGCCCTCGCATGAAACCGCGCTGTTCGGGAAAGCCGTCTCCCTTCAGTTGCTCTGGAAATTCGATGAAGCCACCACGCTGTACCTGGCGATTCTCGAAAAGAATCCGCAATCGGAAGAGTGCCTGGTCAACCTGATCACCATCGGGATGGCGCGCAAGGATCACGACGCCATTCAGCAATACTCCGAGCGCCTGCTCGCGATGCGTCCCTTCTCGCAAGCCGCTTTGGAAGGGCTCGCCACCTGCGCATTTCACGGTAACGAATACGAAGCCGCCGCGCGTTTCTGCGCGAAACTGGTCGAGTTTACACCCGATCATTTCGAACGCTGGTTCAACGTCGGAGTGGCCGAACAGAAGTGTGGACGTTTGGATGAAGCCGCCAAAGCGTACTCGGAAGCCGTGCGCATCCGGCCGGACGCCAAACAAGCCCACGTCAATCTGGGGATCGTACGACAGGAAAAGGGCGAGCTAAAGCTGGCCCGCGAATCCTACGAGCGCGCCTTGCAGATCGCTCCCGACCTGGCCGACGTCAACTACAACCTGGCCAGCGTCCTCGAACAGCAGGGTGAAAAAGAAGACTCCGAACGCCTCTACGTGAAGTTGCTCGCGCGCAATCCGGAATGGGAAGATGCCTGGTTCCGGCTGGGCTATCTGCGCCTCCAGCGCGCCGATCATCGCGGTGCCGCCGAAGCCTTCCAAGCCTGCGTTCGCAAACGGCCGAATTGGCCGGAAGCTCAATTGAATCTGGGTCTTGCGTATTGGAACATCAACGATCACGAGAGTGCTGCGAAAGCCTTCGAAAGCGTTCTCGAATCGGATCCCGTCTCCATCGACGCTCTGCGCGGCCTGGCCGCCTTGGCCGTCGAGCGCGAAGATCTCGACAAAGCTCTGGATCTTCAAGCCAAACTGATCGAAGTCGGCGAGCGCACCCCGGAGCTGTTCTACAACACCGGACTGCTGCTGCACAAGTCGGGTCAGGTGGAAGACGCCGTCCGGCTGTACCAGGAAGCCCTCCAGGAGCGTCCCAACTTCGCCGAAGCGCTCTTGAATCTGGGCCACGCCCTCAAAGCTCAGGGCAATCTAGAAGACGCCCGCAATTGCTGGCGCCAGGCTCTGGAACAGAAACCAGAACTCGCCACCGGATACTTCGAGCAGTAATACTCTTCGTTCGACACGCCTGCCGTGGGAAAATGGTCTGGTGACGACTCTTTCCCACCCATGGGACGCTCTTCTCTTCGACTTCGACGGCGTCCTTGCCGACACCGAGCCTCTCCATTACGCCTGCTGGCGCGAGATCCTGGAACCCTATGGCATTCAATTGGATTGGGGCTTCTATCAAAAGGAATGCATTGGAGTCTCGGACCGCTTGATGATCCATACCCTGGCGTCTGAACGCGTCCCACCCATTCCGTTCGAAGAGATCTGGCCCGAATATGAACGCAAACAGGTCATGTTCCGGACCCGTCTGGAAGCACAGCATCCGTTCCTTCCAGAGACAGTGGACCTGATCAGAAGTCTCTCGAATAACTATAAGTTAGCCGTTGTATCTTCAAGCGGACGATCCGAAGTGGAACCACCCATCGAGCGAGCTGGTTTCCGGTCGTGTTTTCAAACCCTTATCTGCGGAAGGGAAGTCCCCAACTTGAAACCAGCCCCGGATCCGTATCTAAAGGCTGCAGAACTTCTGGGCGCTACTCGACCATTGGTGATCGAGGACTCCGACGCCGGCATCGCCAGCGCCACTGCCGCAGGATTCGACGTCCTGCGCGTGTCAAGCGCCCACACCGTCGCTGCCGAGGTTCGCGCACACTTGGCCAGTAGCACTCCTTTGTAGCTTGGGGGGCGGACCCCCTGGTCCGCAGCCGATCCCCTGATCGGCGTTTTCGTGTTGTCCCAAAGTCTGATCTAATTGGCGACCAGCGCGATCGGGGATCGCGCGCGGACCAGGGGTCCGCCCCCCATGACTTGCAAACCCTAACTGAAAAGCGTCCCTACCGTCGTGGAAGGACTCTTGCCCGACGAGACCCGCTTGAGCGCGTCCACCAGCGACAAGAGCTGCGCCACGGTAAGGTTCTCGATGGGCGTTGCGAACAACGCTGTTAGTTTAGCCGCGGTCAAATGAGTCGCGACGTCGTGAGTAACGGTCTTCGATCCGGAAACTGTAGCTGCCATGATGCCGAGAGTATGGCACCTAGGTCTTCCGCCCGAGGTTCACCGATTCGCGATACTGCTGATTTCCGGGGGGTTCCGCTCAACCATCCGCTGTGGTGACGCTTCACTGGTCCTGTTTCATTTTCGGGCTACTAAACAGGGATCCATCAGCTCTTCCTATTTCGGCTTTTGTTTGGTGAGGTAACTTTCGATTGCCTTGAGAAGTTCTTTCTCCGATTTCGAATGCGGCTGCAACCTTTCCGCCCATGATCGACCGCGATGCAACACGTCCCAGGCCGATCGTTGCTGCTGATAGCGGCCCTTGCCAGGATCATGATTTCCGAAGCCGTCAATGAGCCGATTCCAAATCGGAGAGAACATCTCTATCAGAAGGTTTTCGCCGAGCGGAATCCAGATGTCGTCCACCACCAGATAGCGGCATGCGAAATGCTTGATCGCAAGATTCTTCGTCGCCCGAATCGATTCGGCGTGTTCCGCCAGGCGATTGTAGAGAGCGGCCCCGGCGTTGTCGGGCCGTCTGCCTTTTAAGCCATGTCGGCCGCGCCAACCTCTACTCTGATCTCCTTGGAACTTACTTTAACGTTGCGACGCGCTTTGCTTGCCCTTCAACGGCACCCACAGCCAGGCCTCGACGTACGCTCCCTCCTCATCTCCTCTAGAAACGCAAGCGTTGTCGTCCACTTCGATTTGGCCGTCTTCGTGATACAACTCCTTCGCAAGCGCGCGAAACCATTTGTCGCTCTTCATGACTTTCTCCTTTATCCGGCTCTCGAGCGCTTGAACGATCGAAGAGCACGTCACACCGCTAGGTGAAAATGTTCGTCAAGCACAACCTTGGATAGCCGAAAACCGTCAACAAGGACGATCGGATTCTTGCCTAGCTCGCTCGCCTCATTGATTGCAGCTTTCGAAAAATGGCTGGTAGTGACAACAGCGCCTTTGGCGAATGGCTGCAAGCTCCCGCGCAACTCGGCGACTTCTTTTCGTCCGACCGAATGCAGCCAACGCTTCGCCTGTACTTGGACCAGGGTGTTTTCGAAAACCCAATTTCGAAGGCCAGCTCTGGCGTTTACGTCAACCCCTCCATCAGCGCTGAATCTCGTAACGCAGACCTCCGAAAAGCCACAATGCAGCAGCAGCTCTTTGATAAATAACTCGAAGTTCCTCGGCTCCATGGCTAAAAGCTTGCTACGAACTTGTTCGATCCGCTCGACGTCTTCGGTTTGCTGGTGGCAGCTTTCGTCGATAATTTCGTCGTCGTCAGAATTGGATGCAGCGCGAAGTCTTGACGCCGTAAGTGCTTGGCCTGAAACGGCCGCGTCGGTTGAAAGCGGTAACACCGCATGATCACTGTGAATCATGAATTCAAAAAGCCAGACCTTGCGAACCTTACCATCCGCGTCGAGCTGAGTGTCCGGATAGTGGCGAATGTATTCGAGCAGCCCCAAATACTTCCAGCGTTTGGGCCCGACCGACCTGTCCCTTCTGCTCGCAACTAAAACGAATCCATGTATCGGAAAATTGAATATCTTCTGTTCGATCAAGCGACTGTTAACGCCCGCGAGTGTCTGTTGGCCGAGCTTTCCCGCCGCTGTGTAGGTTAAGACCCCGGCCTCCAGCCTGTCGTGATAAGGATTCTCCATTGTGCTATGGACACCATGCACCGAAGTCATGATAACTGCTCTAAGAACTGCCTTGTCCTGCAGCGAAACGCGTATTCCGCCCGCGTTTGAAACCCTGAGAGAGCTAAAGATCTCCTCGTTTGAATAAAGCTCTCCGACGACCAACGCGTCAATCATGCCATGTCCGAAGCCGTTCCGCCCGGTTTCGTGGCGGAAGCCGGCTTGCTCGATCGCGAAGGCCACGCCTCCGGTCGTATTCGTCTGCGCTCCGGGCCGATATAAGAACATTCATTGACTAAATGATTTTACATCGAGATGGGAATATGAGGTCTGGCTTTCCGGGCAGGTTTGAAACGTGGAGTCGGTAGCGGTAGCCCATGCCATGAATGAGACGACGGATCACCATCTCGGGTTTAGTGTCCACGCCCCGGACCAGGCTCATCCGCGCGCTTCGTTCTTCGGGAGTCATTGTATCCATAACAACTACGGTCGCTTAGTTGCATCCTTCCGATAACGTATATTATGTAACATTACAAATGTAGGCAGTCCTGGCAGCAAAGGCAACGTGACGATTCAGCACATTCAGTGAACCCTTCGCGATACTCGGCTCGACATTGAGGGCAAAACATCGCAGAGCCCTATCCTATCAATTGCGTCGCTCTTTCTAACCACCGCTCCTCGGCTTCGAGCAGCGCGAATGAGGTCGGACACTTCCCACAGCCAACCCCCTGATTCCAGCGGTCATTGCGCGAATAACGCATAACGCGCGGCAGCACGGCGGAGTCCTTAAACTGCGTCGCGAAATTCGTGATCGGCGCGGTTCGCCGCGGGTCTACTTGCTCAATTCCGCGTACGCGATCCCGGTAACGCTGCCCTGCCCTGACAGCAGGTACTTTCTTGTCCGACCCGTTCAAGTTCGCCGAATACACAGTGCCGCCCAGGTCCGTAAAGAACATGCGGCCGCCCTTTAGATCGAGCGCGATCCCGATGGCTTCTTTCAGATCGCCGGTCAGGATCTCCTGGTCCTTGCGAGCCTTCGGATCGAAACCCTTTTGGGGATCCATGCCGTCTGGACCTTTCTTGTGGCCATCGACGAGCACCTTCAGATCCGACCCGTCGGGATTCGCCGAGACCACGCGCCCGCCACGAATGTCGAGGAAGAAAATTCGAGCAGTCGAGCCCGAAACCGAAGCCGGCTCATCCGCGGCCCACGCACTTCCGAGAGCGAGCAGAACACAGAGGGCGAAACGCGTCATGTGTTCTAGGTACCATTATGCGATCCGGGGAGTCAAATAATTGTCCCCGGCTCCAGCAGCTTTCAGGTTGCATCCAAAGCGGCAGGATTACGCATAACATAATAGGATGCGAAGGGTTCTTCGATCCAAATGACGTTTCCCGTTCGGCTTCCGGCCGGAGTAATTCTCGTTCTTATCGCACTTATCGCAGCGGCGTGCCAATCCACTCCGTCGACGACGAAAGCTGCTGGCGCGTTGCCGCCGGCCCCGGTGACGGTGCTCGAGATTGCACCCGAAAATGTCGCGATTTACAGCGAATACACCGCGCAAACTTTCGCTCGCGATATGGTGGAGGTTCGCGGCCGAGTCGATGGATTCATCGAGAAGCGCCTGTTTCAAGTTGGCGCGGATGTCAAAGCCGGCGAAGTTCTCTATGAACTGGACCTGCGCCCATACCAAGCCGACGTGGCGAAATCCAAGGGCGACGTGGCGCAAAGCGAAGCGAATCGCGAGTACGCACAGAAACAAGTTGCGCTGATCCAGGCGCAGGCCGACCTGGCACAGGCGCAGGCGAATCTGCTCAAGGCCAAACAGGATGTCGATCGTCTGCGTCCGCTGGTGAAGGAAGAGGCCGCCGCGCAGCAGGATCTCGACAACGCGCTGGCCGCGCTGCAGGCGAATGAGGCCACCGTGAATTTCAAGCAAGCGGCGGTAGAGCAGGCCCGGCTTCAAACCCGCGCGCAGATCGACACGACCGGCGCCCAAGTGGAATCGAATCGCGCCGTGCTGCGCAACGCCGAACTGAATCTGGAATACGCGACCATTCGCGCGCCCATCGCCGGCCGCGTTGGCGACAGCCTGGTTCAAGTCGGCGGGTTGGTGACCAGAACGTCCCCGCAACCGCTGACCACCATCGTGCCGCTGGATCCGATCTGGGTTCGATTCAAAGTGAGCGAAGGCGAGTACCTCGCATCGATGCATAAAAACGGCGCGCTGAATGAGCAGCCTCTGCAACTGGTGCTGGCCGACAACACCACGCATCCTTTTCCAGGACGCGTGCAGAACACGGTCAACAGCGTCGACCAGAAGACCGGAACACTCGAATTGCAAGCGACGTTTCCGAATCCAAAGCACAATCTTTTGCCCGGCCAGTTCGGACGAGTGCGTGTAACCACTTCAGAACAAAAGAACGTACTGCTGGTCCCGCTGCGGGCGGTGCAGGACCTGCAGGGACTGCAATCCGTGTTCGCCGTGGGCCCGGATAACAAGGTTCAGGCGATCAGCATCGTGCCGGGCGAACACGTCGGCGAACGGGTTATCGTGACGCAGGGATTGAAGCCCGGCGATCGCGTGATCGTCGAGGGCCTGCAGAAAGTACGTCTCGGCGCGATCGTGAATCCTCAACGGGCAAAGTGATGGCGAAGTTTTTCATTGATAGACCCGTGTTCGCGATCGTCATCGCCATCGTCATCGTGCTGGTGGGTCTGGTGGCAATTCCCGCGCTGCCGATTGCGACGTATCCACAAGTGGTGCCGCCAGTGGTGCAGATCACCGCGATTTATCGCGGCGGCAACTCCCAGGATCTGGAGCGCACCGTCGCCCAGCCCATCGAACAACAACTGGTCGGCCTGGACGGGATGCTGTACTTTTTCTCGCGCAGCTCAAACGACGGAACGCTGACTATCGACGTGACCTACGATCTCGGCACGGATGTCGACCTGGCCACGGTCAAGACGCAGAACAAGGTGAATCTCGCGCTGCCGCAGCTTCCGCCGGAAGTGCAGCGTGAAGGCGTCACCGTCAAGAAAGTCTCGACAACTTTTCTGGGCGCGATCGCACTCTCGTCCAGCGACGATCGCTACGATTCGCTGTTCCTGAACAATTACGCCGCGATCAATCTGCAGGACAAGATCGGCAGTATCGACGGAGTCGGCGATACGCGCCTGGCCGCGCAACTCAACTATGGGATGCGCATCTGGATCAATCCCGACAAGATGGCCAAGGTGGGGCTTACGGCGACGGACGTGAACAACGCCGTGCAGGAGCAGAACCGCCAGAATCCGGCGGGATCCTTGGGTCAGCCTCCTGCGCCGCGGGGAACGGATTTTCAGTATCCGGTCAACGCCAGCGGCCGGTTGCTCGATCCGCAGCAGTTCGGGGATATCGTGGTTCGCGCGGCGCCTGACGGCTCACTGCTGCGCATCCGCGATATCGGCCGCGTGGAACTGGGCGCGCAGGATTACAAGAATTTCAGCCGCCTGAACGGAAAGCCCGCGGCCATCCTCATCGTGTACCTGACACCCGGCGCGAACGCGGTTGATACCATGACACGCGTGAAGGGGTTCATGGACGATGCGCGAAAAACCTTTCCCGCGGGTGTGGACTACAAGTTCTCCTACGATTCCACACGCTTCGTTCGCGCCGCGATTCGCGACGTGATCCTGACGCTATTTGAAGCCGTCGGCCTGGTGATCTTCGTTGTGTTCGTGTTCCTGCAGAACTGGCGGGCGACGCTGATCCCGCTGCTCACCGTCCCGGTCGCGATTCTTGGAACCTTCGCGCTGTTCCCGTTGCTCGGCTTTTCCATCAACATGACCAGCATGTTCGGGCTGGTGCTGGCGATCGGGATTGTGGTGGACGATGCGATCGTGGTGGTAGAGGCGGTGCAACTCAATATCGATCGCGGTATGGCGCCGCGCGAGGCTACTATGCGCGCGATGCACGAAGTGTCCGGTCCGGTGGTGGCGATTGCGTGCATTCTGGGGGCGGTATTCATTCCCGTAGCTTTTTTAGGCGGAATTTCGGGACAAATCTATCGTCAGTTCGCTCTGACCATCGCGGCGTCGGTGTTGATTTCTGCGTTCAACGCTCTGACTCTGAGTCCCGCGATGAGTGCGCTGCTGCTCAAGCCGCATGGTCATGGCAAGGGCATTTTTTCACGATTCGCCGGCGCCTTTAACGGCGCGTTCAACTGGACCACCAACAAATATCTGTCGGGCGTACGCGGAATGATTCGCAGGTCCGCGTTCGCGCTGATCGCGCTGGGGGCATTTTTCATCGCTGCCGGAGGATTGTTCCGGTCGCTCCACAGCGGATTTCTGCCGGACGAAGATCAGGGCGTGGTATTCGCGGCGATTCGCCTTCCCGACGGAGCCTCGCTGGAACGGACGCAGCGCGTGGTTGTGGATGTCGAAAAACGGATGCTCGCGATTCCCGGTGTTGCCGATTGTACGACTTTCGGCGGACTCGATTTCACCACGTCCACCACCAACTCGAACGTCGCGACCATGATCGTCGCATTGAAACCCTGGGAAGAGCGCCGCACGACGGATCAACAGTTTGCTGCCATCCTGACCAAAGCACAGCGGCAGTTCGCCCAGATCCAGGAGGCGCTCATCTTCGGCTTCGGCCTTCCGCCAATCCTGGGACTGAGCACTGCCGGCGGATTCGAGTTCATGCTGGAAGACAAAACCGGCGTCGACACGTCGCAGCTCGCCGATGCATCGCAAATCATCGTGGACGCGGCGCGTCAACGGCCGGAGCTGGTCAACGTCAACAGCAGTTTCCGCAATAGCGTTCCGCAATTCAAAGTCGAGCTGGATACCGACAAAGCGCAGACTCTTGGAATTCCGGTCACCGACGTGTACAACGCGTTGCAAACATTTCTGGGCGGATTGTACGTGAACGATTTCAACCGTTTCGGCCGCACCTGGCGCGTGCTGATGCAGGCGGAGCCGGACTATCGCGATAAGCCCGACGATATCCGCCGGTTCTACGTGCGTTCCTCCAACGGCTCGATGGTTCCGCTCAGCACGCTGGTGAGCGTCCGGCAAGTCAGCGGACCCGAAGTGATCTATCGGTACAATCGCTTCCGCACGTCGAAGATCATCGGACAGCCGGCGCCTGGCTACAGCTCGGGCCAAGCCGCGGCAGCGATGGACGAGGTCGGCGCGACGGCCATGCCCACCGGCTTTGGCTTCGAATGGACCGGCACCGTCTATCAGCAGAAGCTGTCGCAAGGGAAAGAAGGAACGCTTTTTGGATTCGCCGGCGTGATGGTGTTCCTGTTCCTTGCCGCGTTGTATGAGAGCTGGGCCATTCCGTTTTCGGTGCTGCTCGCCGTGCCGCTGGGGTTGTTTGGCGCATTGTTGGCCGTGTACTTGCGTGCGTACGATTACGACATCTACACGCAGATCGGCATCGTGACGCTGATCGGCCTGGCAGCCAAGAACGCGATTCTGATCGTCGAATACGCACGTCTTCGTCGTGGAGAAGGCATGGGCATTGAGCAGGCAGCGGTGGAGGCGGCTCATTTGCGGCTGCGTCCGATCCTGATGACGTCGTTCGCCTTCATCCTCGGCGTCAGTCCTTTATTGATGGCCACCGGTGCCGGCGCAGCATCGCGACGCGCGCTGGGCACGGTGGTGTTCGGTGGAATGAACGCGGCGACACTGCTTGCCGTGTTTTTCGTTCCGGTGTTGTTCGTGGTAGTGGAGCGAATCGCCGACCGCCGTAATAAGCCCGCACCATCGCCGGCGCCGCAACCGGCTTCCGGAGGCGCAGATTGACCGTGGCGCGAAGTTTAGCTTGCTCCACGGCGTTGCTCGTAGTGCTTGCGGGATGCACCGTGGGGCCGAACTACCACCGCCCAGAGGTCCCCGCTCCGCCGCAGTTCCGCGGAGCCGATACCGCGACCTCCGAATCCCTTGCCGACTCGAAGTGGTTCGACATTTTTCAAGACGAGGTATTGAAGCAGTTCGTCACCACCGCGCTCGAACAGAATCACGATGTGCGGATTGCGGCTGACCGCGTCATCGAAGCGCAATCCCAATGGAAACTGCAGCGCTCGCAACTTTTCCCAGTGGTCAACGGCAGCGCCAGTTTCGACGCCAACAAGGTGTCGAAAATCGGCGCGAGCCGCCTTCCGCCCGGATTCAACTTTGACTCCAGCTACACTCAGGCGGGCTTGGGCGTGAGTTGGCAAATAGATCTATTCGGCCGGCTGCGCCGCTTGAACGAAGCCGCCCGGGCGCAGTTCCTGGCCAGCGAAGAAGCGCGACGTGGCGTCGTCACTACCTTGATCGCGGACGTGATCACGCAGTACATTGCCCTGCGCGAGCTGGATTCGGAACTCGAAATCGCCCACAAGACTCGCGACATCGCCGAAAACGGCTTGCGCCTGACCACCCTGCGCAAAACTCGTGGAGCCGCCACCGGGCTCGACGTGCATCAAGCCGAGCAACTGCTGTACACGGCGACGTCTCAAATCGCGGCCATCGAACGTGAGATCGCGCAGGCCGAAAACGCGCTCAATCTTCTGCTGGGCAATAATCCGGGCGAGATTCAGCGCGGCAAATCGCTTACGGATCTGAAGCCTCCGCCCCAAGTGCCCGCCGGATTGCCGTCCGCGCTCCTCGACCGGCGTCCAGACGTCCGGCAGGCCGAGGAGACCCTGGTCGCAGCCAACGCGAATATCGGAGCGGCGAAGGCGCTCGCGTTTCCGCAAATCTCATTGACGTCATTTTTGGGATACCAGAGCCGCGCGCTTAGCAACCTGTTCACGCTGCCGGCGCGATCGTGGTCGTTCGTCCCGGCTTCGCTCACGCAACCGATCTTCACCGCCGGCGCGATCCGCAACGGTATTCGCCTGACCGAGGCTCAACAGCACGAGGCGCTCGAAAATTATTCCAGAACGATCCAGACCGCTTTTCGCGAAGTATCCGACGCGCTGATCGGTTATCGCCAGAACGCCGAACAGCGAGCGCAGCAGGAACTGCTGGTCAACGCTCTGCGCGACACTCAGCGCCTTTCGATCTTGCGCTATCAGGGCGGCCTGGACAGTTATCTTCAAGTCCTGGATGCCGAGCGAAATCTGTTTCAGGGCCAGTTGCTGTTGGCGCAATTGGAACGTGAGGAGAGACTATCGATTGTCCAGTTGTATCGCGCGCTGGGCGGGGGATGGCAGTAGGCCACAGACTACGAAGGCTGCGAATATTGGGTATTTCTTGATTCGCGTGAATTCGCGTTCATTCGCGGCCAATAAGAGGATTTATAGCCCCATCCGTTCAAGCTTCCGGTACAGCGTTTTCCGTTCGATCCCCAGAATCTTCGCCGCGCGGCTCTTATTCCCATTTGTCGCCGCAAGCACTCTTCGGATCTGTTCCGTTTCCGTATCGGCCAGCGTTTCGCTGGAGTGGTCGCGCGAATCCATCTGCTCGATCGCGGCCCGCACTGCTTCGGCATCGATGCGGCCGGCGGGTGCGAGAATAGTCAGCCGCTCCATCATGTGTTGAAGCTGGCGGATGTTTCCCGGCCAACTGTATTCCTGCATCACCTTCAGTCCTGAATCGATCAGTCGCGTGTCGAGCTTGTAGCGCTCGTTATACCGCTTCAGGAAATAGGAAACCAAAAGCGGAATATCCGTGGGCCGCTCGCACAGCGGCGGAACCACCAGCCTCACGACGTTCAGGCGATACCACAAGTCCTCGCGGAACTTGCCTTCGTCGACCATCTTCTGTACGTCTTTGTTGGTCGCCGCGATCACCCGCACGTCCACCTTTTTGGCACGCGCCGAACCCAGCGGACGAATCTCGCGCTCCTGCAAAAAGCGCAACAACTTCAACTGAAATCCGAGATCAATATCGCCGATTTCGTCTAAGAAAACGGTGCCGTTGTGGGCTGCTTCGAACACGCCCATGCGATCCCGATCCGCACCCGTGTAGGCGCCCTTCAGCGTGCCGAACAATTCGCTTTCGAGGAGCGATGGCGCGATAGCTCCGCAATCCACCGGTACGAAGGTCTGCTGCGCGCGTTTCGAATTCCGATGAATCATGCGCGCGATCAGTTCCTTGCCGGTACCGGTTTCGCCTTCGATCAGCACAGTAGCTTCGGTGGGCGCGACGCGCGATAGCGTTTTGTAAATCTCGATCATCCGCGGCGAGCTGCCGATCATCTCCGTATCCGGCAAATCGTCGATCGATGCCGCTTCGTCGTGTTCGTCCACGGCGTTTAGTGTTTTCTCGGCGCGCTTGATGGTGTCGATCATCTGCGCCATCTCGAACGGCTTGGCCAGATACTCGAATGCCCCGCCCTCGGTCGCGGCCATCACGGTTTCCATGCTGCCCCGGCCGGTCATCAGGATCACGGCGCATTCCGGATTCTGCTGGCGCGCGGTGCGCAGCACGTCGATTCCGGTGCGTTCATCCAGATAAATGTCGGAAATAACGATCGGATAAGCCTGCTCGCGCAGACGGTCGATCGCCTCGCGCGTGGATGATACCGCTTCCACCGCGTACCCTTCCAGTTCCAGACACATCACCATCGTGTTCCGGACGGACTGGTCATCCTCGACGATCAGAAGTTTCTGCATGGGCTGCAATTATCATGGTAAAGCATGAGCCTTTTCCAGGCTCGCTGGTGACTTCCATCCGTCCGCCGTGCGTGGTGACGATCTGCTCCACAATCGAGAGTCCGATTCCGGTTCCCACTTCGCCCGACTCTTCGGCTTTTTTGGTCCGGTAGAACTTTTTGAAGATGCTTTTCAGCTCTTTCGAGTCCATGCCGATGCCCTGATCGCGCACCGAGAGCCGCAATTCGCCGTGGCGAAACTCGGAAACGACGTGCACTTCGGTTTCCGGCGGCGAATATTTCACGGCGTTGGTGAGCAGATTATACAGCGCATATTCCATCAATTCGCGATCACCGCTCAACACGCCCTCGACACCGTTGTCGAGAGACACCGCAATCTTTTTTCTGTCTGCGATTGGCTGGACGCGCTTCAAACAGGTTTCGACGACTCCCGCGGCCGGAAACGGCTCGCGCTTTAATTCCATCTGGCCTTCCGCAAGACGTTCGACGTCGAGAAAGGTCTGAATCAATCGCGCCAGCCGCTTCGATTCCGAGTTGATCATTTCACTTAGCTGAAGCCGCTTGTCGTCGGGCAGCGCATAGCGAGTCATGATTTCGCTGGACCCCTGGATCGCCGTCAGCGGCGTCCGCATTTCATGAGCGGCCCAGTGGATGGCCTGCTGGTAGCGCGATTTTTCTGACTCCGACCGCTTCAAAGCGCGCTGCACGAAAAAATACTGGTAGCTCGCCGCGCCGATGATGGAAACCACCGCGACGCACACTGGCGCAAAAAACGGGAATACGATGTCATAACGGAAGAGCTGGCTAGGAAGCACGGCGGCCGCCGTCAGCAAGGCGGCACCCAGGACGTAGGATTGCCACCCCGATCGCAGGACGAATATCATACCCGCCGCCGCCGCAAACACCGCGCAAAACACCGGCACGGTATAAAGCCGCGCCTCGGTGAGAAACTTTCCCCGCGCAACCGTTTCATAGATCTGCGCATGCAATTCGACGCCGGGGATCTCACCGTACGTAGCCACAGGACGGTCGCGCGCCGCGGAGAGAGCCGTCACTCCAACGAAAATTGTCTTGCCTCGCAGCACGTCCGCGTGCCGCTCTACGTCGATCGCCGAAATTCGTGGGATTCGGTTCGGTAGATATCGGATGTACATCAAACGCTGATCGGCGTGAGACGCGGGAATCGCAATTTCCCCGATCTGCACATCCTCGGGCGACTGCACAATCGGAACTTTTCTTGCCACGCTGAACGCCTCAAGTGCCAGCGCCCACCGCTGCCTTCCATCGGCAATCTCTTCCAGTGGAGCCCTGCGATTCACCCCGTCCGCTTCGTTCTCATACCGGTGTACATGGCCTAGCCGCACCGCTAACCGCCGGAATCGAGGTAGCGGGTCTTCCCAACGCGCTGGTCCGTTCGACGTGATTACGTCACACGGCAGCACCAGCAATCCCGAAACATCCCCTAATGACGATTCGAGCCGCGCATCGTCCGCCTCATCCGTCGCATCCGGCAGCGTGATGTCCAGCGCAACCGCCCTCGGTCCCGCCGCCGCGATTTTGGGAAGCACCTCCGCCAGGATCGGCCGGTAATTCCGAGGCCCCCCACGCTGGCTGAGCGTCGCCTCGTCGATCGCCACCACGGCGGATTCGGGCGTCCAGGCGCCTACCGCCTGGTGGTCAAGCATCCTGCCATACATCGCGTTGTCGATCGCGACTGCAATCGGCGACGATGCCGCGATCATCCCCACAACGAAGCACCCGGCGATGACGCCGATATACGCCGCGTTCTGTCTGCGTTTACTTTCCAACCAGCTTCTCGATCTCCGCCACTTCGCGCGGCAGTGCGCCGCTTAGGTTTTTCGAACCGGTGTCAGTCACCAGCAGCGTATCCTCAATGCGCACACCGATGTTTTCTTCCGGAATATAGATACCCGGCTCGATGGTGACCACCATTCCGGCTCTCAGCGTCGCCGCCGGATCGTTGGGATCGTGCACATCCAGCCCCACCGGATGCCCCAACCCGTGCGTGAAATATCTTCCCAGCGGCTCGCCGTGCAGATCCTTGCCGTGGGAATTGATGTAATCCGTCGCGATCTGTTGTAGCGATTTTTCGCCGCGTATCTGGACTCCCGGTTTGATCGCCGCGATGGCGGCTTTCTGGGCACCCAGCACGATCTCATAAATCTCGCGCTGCCGCGCGGTGAATTTTCCGTTCGCCGGAACCGTGCGCGTCACGTCAGTCGCGTAATCCGAACATTCCGCGCCCACGTCCATCACGATCACTTCTCCCGAATCCATGCGCCGGTGATTCGCCGCATAATGCAGCACCGTGCTGTTGGGACCGCTTCCGACAATCGGCGAATACGCGTTGCCCTCGCAGCCCCGCTCGAAATACGTATCCATCATGATCGCGGCGACTTCGTATTCGTACATGCCCGGACGGATCTTTTTCCAAGCCGCCAGATGGGCGGCCACCGTCGCGTCGCTCGCCTTGGTGATCAATTCGATTTCCGCGGGCGACTTGATCATCCTCAGTTTGGCGATCGGCAATACCGCCGACGACTCCTCATGCAGCGGCGCCAGTGTCTTTAATTTCTCCGCGGCAGGTTGATTGGGCAGCGTGTAAATCCGGTCGCCTTGTTCCGCCAGCCGCAGGAAGTTCGATTCCACCGCCGACCTCGGCATCACCTTGTCGAACCCGGCTTTCTGTGGAGCGTCCGGTTCACGCGGACCCAGTTTGCGTCCCGTGAAATTTTCATGGCGTAGGTCACGCTCGGGGATGAACAGGATTTCCTCGCTCTTGGAGAGCAGCATGATCGCGCCCGGTTCGCGCCATCCCGAAAGATACAGAAAATTGGTTTCCTGCAGATACGGAAGCCGCAGATCGTCGGGCTCGGTCGCGCCGGCCAGGACCATTACGCCGTCCAGCGTCTTGCGCAGCTCCGCCCGCCGCGCGCGATACTCGTCGCGCGGAATGCCCTCGGCTTGAGTCGAGGCGAGCGTTAACAAAATAGCGGCAATCAGGCGCATGAAATGAGTATAAATGATGAGTTTCAAGCCAAACCGTTCTACTCCTTGCCCCAGCATGCTAAATTGCCTGCATGAGACTCGCACCGCTGTTTCTACTCGCCACCGGAGCAGTCGCGCAAAAGATCACCGTCGAATTCGATGAGACCGTCGACTTCACGAAATTCCACACCTTCGCGATCCGCGATGGCCAGTTGAACAGCAAGAATCCGTCATTGAACAGCGAACTGGTCAAGAAGCGTATCGACGCCGATATCATCAAGTACCTGCAGGCGCGCGGCCTCGAATGGACCGACGGAAAATCCGATCTCAACGTGCGCTATCGTCTGGGCTCCGGGATCAAGATGGAGACGGAAACCTATCCCGCCGGATGGCGCGGCTGGGGCACGGCTGTGATCCGCGTGCCGTATAGCGAAGGCACGCTGGTGATCGACTTGCGCGACCCCATCCCCCGAGCGCTGGTCTGGCGCTCCATCGCCCGCGTGGAAAAAAGCGATCCCATGAAGCTCGAAGGTAAGCTCGAAGACATGGTCAAGAAGTCTTTCGAAAAGTACCCGCCAAAACACAAATAGCCGCGAATCTTGCATTCGCGTTCATTCACGTTCATTCGCGGCCAATTCTTTTTTCCCTCGTGTCCTCCACAAGTCGATCAGCAACAATCCCGCGCCGATGGTGATTGCGCTGTCCGCTGCGTTGAACGACGGAAATTCGTAGGTTCCAAAAAAGAATTGCAGAAAGTCCGTCACCGTTCCGCGCGTCGCACGATCGATAAAGTTTCCCAAAGCGCCGCCCAGCACCAGAGCGAACCCCGTCCGCAACAGCGCACTGTCGGCGAAGCCAGCTCGTGTCGGACGCCATAGAATCCAGCCGATGAGTGCCATCACCACCAATGACACGGCGATCAGAAACAAACTGCGCCATTGCGACGCGCTTTCGGAAAACATTCCGAACGCCGCGCCCGGATTCTCGGTATGAATGATGTTGAAGAATCCCGGAATCACCGCGTGAACATCCCACGGAGACACGCGCACGCGGATGTACAGTTTCGTGATCCGATCGATGATGACGACTGCCGCGATGATCGCGACAGACTGCAGCCGGTGATTCATCCCTGGCCGTTCATCTCGCGCAATGCCGCTGCGCAGGCGTCACACACGGTTGGAAACTCTACGTCCTTGCCGACCTCGGTCGAGTATTTCCAGCACCGCTCGCACTTGCTACCGTCAGCGCGTTCCACCGTGACGTGTTTCTCGGAACCTGGCTCAACCACCACTTGGGAGACGATAAACAATCCCGGCAGATCACCCTCGGATCCAGCCACATCGTAGCCTTGCAACCTGACGCGAGCCTCCAGCGGCGCACCGATCAATTTCGACTGGCGGGCTTCTTCGAGCGCTTTCAACACATCCTCGCGAACCTTCATCAGCCCGTCCCATTTTACGAGCGTCGACAAATCCAATCCCGACGCCAATTCTCCCGGATCTGGAAACAAAGCCATGTGGACGCTTTCCGGCGCACCCGCCGGCTTAGCGGTGTATCCCCATACTTCTTCCGCAGTGAACGAAAGCAGTGGCGCGACCAGCCGGGTCAACGCGTAGTGGATCTTGTACAGGGCTGTCTGCCCGCTCCTTCGCGCCCGGCTCCGCGTCGCCGACGTGTACAGCCGGTCCTTCAGAACATCGAAATACACCGCGCTCAAATCCGTTGTCGCAAAATCGTAGACCGCCCGATACACTTTGTGGAACGCGAATTCGCTATAGGCCGCGCGCGATCGCCAGACCACGTCCTCCGCACGCGAAAGCGCCCAGCGATCGATCTCCAGCATTTCTTCCACCGGCACCGCGTCTTTCACCGGATCGAAATCGTGCAGATTGCCGAGCGCATACCGGAACGTGTTGCGCAGCTTTCGGTATGCCTCCACCAGACGATCGAGAATGGTCTGCGAAAGGGTCACGTCTTCGGTGAAATCCACCGACGCAGCCCATAGACGCAGTAATTCCGCGCCGCCTTTTTTGATGATCTCGTCCGGCTCAATCGCGTTGCCTTTGGATTTGTGCATCGCGTGACCCTTGTCATCGAGCGTCCAGCCGTGCGTCGCGCATTCGCGGTACGGGGCGTCGCCCTTCAAGCCCACACCAATCAATAAAGAGCTGTGGAACCAGCCGCGATACTGATCGCCGCCTTCCATGTACATGTTCGACGGCCAGGACAAGCCGTTTTCGGGGGTCAGCGTCGCCAGGTGGCTCGACCCGGAATCGAACCACACGTCCAGAATGTCGTTCTCTTTGCGGAACTCCTTCGCTCCGCATTTCGAACACTTCGTATCCGGTCCCATCAGCTCCGCCGGCGATTTGGACCACCAGACGTCGGCTGTGTGTTCGCGGAATTGCGCCACCACTCGATCCAGGATCTTCCGATCCGTCAGCGGTTCCTGGCACGATTCGCAATAGAACACGATAATCGGCACGCCCCAGACGCGCTGGCGCGAAATACACCAGTCCGGACGCCCGGCGATCATGTTGGAGATGCGCTCTTCGCCCCACGCCGGGATCCATTTGATCTTCTTGATCGCATCCAGCGCGTGCTGCCGCAGCTCATTCCGCTCCATTCCGATGAACCACTGTTCGGTGGCTCGAAAAATGGTCGGATTGTGGCAGCGCCAGCAGTGCGGATAGGAATGCTCGATCTTTCGCGACGCCATGAGCGCGCGGTGATGCGACAACAGATCGTTGACGATGGGATTCGCCTCCCACACGGTCTTGCCCAGCAGCACATCGGGCAGCTTGCCATCGGCTCCTTCGGCCTGGAAGAATCTCCCCGCGGCATCCACCGGGCAGTAAACCGGGATGCCGTAAGCTCGTGCGACCTCAAAATCCTCCTGCCCATGCCCCGGGGCCGTGTGGACCGCGCCAGTGCCCTGATCGAGCGTCACATGATCGCCCAGGATACCCAACGACTTGCGTTCCAGGAATGGATGCTGGAACAGGGTTCGCTCCATCCTCGCACCCGGAAACTCAGCGACAATTTTCGGGTCGGTCCAGCCGAATTCCTTCGCGTTGGCGTCCAGCAGATCCTTCGCCAGAATATAAACTTCGCCATGAACTTCAACTGCTACGTACTTGAATTTAGGATGGTAAGCGATCGCCATGTTCCCTGGCATGGTCCACGGAGTCGTGGTCCAGATGACACTCCAGACGCGCTTTCCGGCCAACGCGGGGTCGATCGCAGCCGGATCGCTTAAAAGTGCCAAACGAACCCAAATCGACGGGCTGGTATGATTCTCGTACTCGACTTCCGCCTCGGCCAGCGCCGTCCGGTCATGGATGCACCAGTTGACTGGTTTCAGTCCTTTATAAACGTAGCCGCGATCCAGAAAATCGACGAATGCCCCTGCGATGATCGCCTCATACTCGGGGCTCATGGTCAGATACGGATCTTCCCACCGGCCCAGGACGCCTAGCCGGATGAATGCGTCACGTTGCAGGTCGACATATTTCTGAGCATACTTGCGGCACGCTTCGCGAAACTGCGGGACCGTCATCTGCGCCTTTTTCGGGCCCAGCTCTTTGTCGATCCGGCTCTCGATCGGCAGCCCGTGGCAGTCCCAGCCGGGGATATAGGGTGAGTCGAAGCCCTCCATGGTCTTGAGTTTAACGATGAAGTCTTTGATCACCTTATTGAAGGCGGTCCCCAGGTGGATCGCACCGTTGGCGTAGGGCGGCCCGTCGTGCAGCACCCACATCGGCCGGCCGCGGCGCGACTCGCGAATCCTGTGATACAACCTGGTCTCCTGCCAACGCGCGAGCAGCTTCGGCTCGAGCTGCTGCAGGCTCGCTTTCATGGGGAAGTCGGTCTTGGGAAGATGAACCGTTTTCTTCAGGTCCAGGGTTTTAGCGGTTTCCATCGGTGCGTATCTCTTCATCCTACCCGATCGTGGGATTGGGGCCAATAACTCATTCTTCATGAGTTACTTGAATTCTGATCGCGTATCTAGCAGTTTCCTGTTGACAGAGTATGAATCTCAGATTAAGATTCTCTTTCGCTGTTTCTCGGGTTTTCCGGAAAAGGCGTTTTTTGACGGATGCATCTTCTACTGCGGCTCTGATCGAGGAGTTTCATGAGTTCACCCCTGACCTTCCACGTCGGTGAGAAAATCGTCTATCCAAATCATGGCGTCGCCACCATTGAAAACATTAGCGCCAGAGCGTTCGCCGGTCATTTCGAGCGATTCTATTTGCTTCGTCTGACCTATAACAGCCTGACCGTGATGGTGCCGTTTTCGCATGTCGACGATCTGGGGCTGCGGAAGGTGACACGGAACGGCGAAGTGGCGCGCGTGATCAGCTTCCTTTCCGAGGGGCGCTGCAGGCGTCACGCCGATTGGAAGGATCGTTTCAAGGAAAACACCGAAAAGATGCGTAACGGCAGTCTTCTCGCGGTCGCCGAGGTGATGAAGAGCCTGTTGATTCTTCAGATGCAGAAGCCCTTAAGTTTTCGCGAAAAGAAGATGCTCGATCGCGCGCGGCACATGCTCATCATGGAATTCTCCACCTCGCGTGGATTGAACGAGCCCGAGGCTGCGGACATGCTCGACAAAGCTCTCGCCAAGGCTCAGTTGCATCTGCCGGCGGCATTGTAGGGAACCTGAGCACCCACTCGCTATCTCGCCTGGTTCAGTCTCGCACAGAATCGCGAACGCAGTGAGCGGGCTATTGAATCCGTTCGCGAACGCGCTCGCGCGTGACCAGTTCGTCAAAAACTGCCAGAACCTGCTTACGATATTGATACACCCGCTGCAGCTTTTCCCGCACCGCCATCTCATTGCGATGCCGCTTCATCAGCTTGTCGACCAGTTTTTTGGGAAGGTCGATGTCCTTGCGCAACGCTTCGGCTGAGTGCCCGCGCAGGAACAGGCCGTAGAACAAAGCCGCCTCCCGCTGCGGCGCCAGCGGATCGAACTCATCCCGAAAAGTGGTCGCGACAGACATCAAAAACAGCAGTATAAACTCGAAAATGCCGACGCGCAATAGCGCACTGTCAACCGAGGCGTTAGTGCTGGATTGTTAATACGACGCCGCTTTGGGTTGTTAAGCCGTTATACTGCGCTGTGATCGGATTGTCACCGTCCGGCAGCGAGGCTGGAACCTGGACGTTGAACTGATACAGCCCCGGCGCTACCAGTCCTGCAAACTGTAACGGCGCATCCACGCCTCCTATCTTGAAGATGGGAAAACTCGGCAGCGACCCAGATTGTGTTACGGATCCCGCAATCACGGCAGTGGATGTCGTGCCGAAGCTGTTCCCATACAAAACGACGACTTCGCCTGGCTTCGCGGGAGTCGTGAGGCCGGGATAGAGAGTCGTGGGACCCAGATCGGTGCCATCCGTATGAGTGCCGATCACATAGGGTCCCGCACCGAAAACAAAAAGCGATGGAGATATTTGAGCCGCTTGGGCAGTGAATGCCGCGCTGGTGGCTCCGCCCGTCGTGACGGTCACCTTGATGGCGCCAGAAGGGAGATTGGGCGGTGTCAACACATTCAGTTGAGTTGGACTGATGTAATAAACGTAAGCGCTCAGGCCGGCCATGTTCACGCTAACGCCGTCGAGTTGTGTCGGCATCTGATTGTTCTTGAAATCCGGGTCCTGCCAGATGCGTCCCGAACCCGCGGGAGCCAGATTGAACCCCTTGATCGCGACCCAGGAATTAGGCGCGATGGTGGTGCTGCCTCCGAAAGCGTTCGTGACGCCGCTGATGCTGGGACCGCTCGCGTTACCGCTGGCGAGTTTCATCACGTAACCGCCCTGAAGTCCCGATGCGAGCTTCGAGCCGGAAGCGGTGACTGGCAGCGTCGCATCGCTGGTTTGCAACAGCATATGAAGGCTTCCGGCTGGATCTGTCGTGACAGCACGAATCGTTGTCTGCCCGCCTGAGCCCAGCGGTGGCTGTGGAATCTCGATCAGATTCCCGTCGGCGGAATTAAGCGCATAAATGAATCCGGTGACGACCGTCACACTTCGGATTGTTCGGGCAAGCGGAAAAGAACCGCCGCTGCTGGGGCACACCGGCTCCATGATGTGCTTGACGACGATAATGATGGTGACGACAAATCCCGCAACCGTGGCGGCAACGGTTGTCAGGCCGAATGCGGCGGATGCAAGCAACGGAAGAAGGACTTCTTCAAGGGTGTTCAGATCCTGTATGTTCTTCACCGTAATTTTGATCGCGGTGGTGTAGTCCAACGGAATCGGAGCCGGACATGGATCCTTCATAAGCTTGATCCAGTCGTAGTCGTCCACTTGGTTAGCGTTGCGCGGCTTGAATGCAGCTGTACCTGGGCCCGCCGCGCCAGGAAGGGCGAACTTGGCCACAAACGGGACCGCTTGACCATCGCTAACGTCAACGGGATCTCCCAAGGCGGTGGGGAAATCCGGTGACGAGGTCACCCCCCCGATGTAGACGGTGTAGGGATCTTTGGGGTCCTGAGCGATGGAGTTGGTGATGTCCGCGTTTGAGCCGCCGTAGTAGGAAATGTATTCGAGCGTGAATCCGTTGGCGCTCACCTTGGCCATGACGCCGTTGACTGTGCCGGCGAGGGTGGGCCAGCGGGAGCCGAAGGGAGAGGTCGGCAGATCGGGCGATGAAGTCCAGCCGACGGCGGTAGCTTCCCCGAACGAGTTACGGCCACCGGCTTCGAGTACGTCAGTGCCTTTTCCGCCGAGAAAGCCGGAATAAACAATCTGGCTTCCGTCGGGATTGAGCTTGGTGATGAATCCGTCGATTCCGGCTGATTTAAAAGAACCGAAGCCAGTTCCTTTGACTGGAAAATCACCTGAGTTGGTAGCGCCGGCTATGTATACGTTTCCTTGAGGGTCTAGATCGAACCCGCGCGCAATGGTTCCCGTGCTGCCTCCCAAATAGGTCGCATAGACCAACCCGTTTCCAGCCGGATTAAGCTTGGCGACGAACGCGGCATATTGTCCCTTGAGCGTGTTCTGGAACGCGCGATTGGTAACTGGGAAATCCATCGAGTGCGTGCTTCCGATGATGTATGCGTTGCCGCTCGCGTCCACCTTGATCAGGTTGGCGAGTTCCTTATCGCTGCCGCCGATGTAGGTGGAATATACGATCGCGCCGGTGGCGCCATCCAACTTGGTGACAAACGCATCGCGCATTCCGCCATATCGCGATTGCGCGGCCGACCGGGAGGGAAAATCGGTCGAGGTGGTCGACCCGGCGATATAGGAGTTGCCCTGCGTGTCCGCCGCGATCGAGTAGGGCTGATCGGAACCGTTGCCGGAGACGTAGGTCGAAAAGACGGTGACCGGGTCGATCACGAGTGCTTTGGAACCATCGTACTTTCCGATCTCGAAGCTGAATTCGTGGTCGCCCCGAATCACATATCGCCCGTTGACGAAGTTCTTCTTCCGGTCCGATCCTTGATAGACCATCGGTTTGCGCTGGCGCAGGATTCCGGCCGGAGAATCGATCAGCAGGTCGCCATTCGTATCCAGACGCAGTGACTTCGCGCCGTTAACGCTAAAACGGATCTGCCGCCAGTCTGCTCCCGGCGCGAGCGCAAAATCGTGCTCCAGTTCCTGGCCGTTGAAGTAATAGACCAGGTCGACTCCGCGGTAGATTTGCTGGTAACGAACCTTGCCGTAGTGGGGGAGACCCAGGGTCCATTTGGTCTCATCCCGGCCGATCAAATAGTTGGTGACGCCGGGTACCGGTTCGGACGGCGAGACTGAAACGACCGGGTTCGAATCGAGCATCGCGATCTGCAAGGGACCGCTTGGACTGCCCACCACGACGGCTCCGTCGGTCAGGAACACCGGATGTGAGTTCACGCGGGCGATAAACTTCACCTGCGGCGATGTTTGTCCGCGGTTCGGTTCGAACGTATTGGGCTGGGTTAGCGCAGCCGGAGCGGCGGCTGCCGTGAAACTCCACAAAGATACGGCGAAAGCCGAAAATCGGGACATATTCTCCTCCAAGGTTGCAAGGGAAGCCGGCTAGCGGCGACCGCGTGCATTTCGGATTCTACACGACTTGCCGGTTTCTGTGCTATCCTGATTTCGTACAAATCGATTAAGAAAAGACGAGGAGTATCGAGTCCCGAATGGCATTGGCGAGAGAAATAAAAGGTTCAGTCATCACGCAGTTCCGGGTCCACAAGTCGGACACCGGCTCGCCAGAGGTTCAGGTTGCCATCCTGAGCCGGCGCATTTCCGAGCTTACGGAGCATTTCAAGACGCACAAGAAGGACCACCATTCGCGCAAGGGCCTCTTGCTGATGGTGGCGCGTCGCCGCCGCCTGCTCGACTATTTGCGTAGCCGCAGTCCGGAGCGTTACAAGACGCTGATTACGAGTCTTGGCATCCGGCGTTAAGGATCGATCTCAATAAGCCGGCCAGTGTTGGCCGGTGCGTAGAAAACCCTCCAAAGTCTCCTCTTAGTCAAAGCAGGCCGAAGCGGCTCCACAAACGAGCACGTTCGGTTCTTGATTAAAGGACGTTTTCAAACATGTTGCATTCCGTTGAAGTGGACCTCGGCGGGGGTCGAACCCTTACCCTCGAAACCGGGAAGATGGCCAAACAGGCCAATGGAGCGGTGATTGTCCGCTCGGGAGATTCGGTGGTCCTGGTGACCGCCTGTACCGCTCCCCACCCTAAACCCAACGCAAGCTTTTTCCCCCTCACGGTGGATTACCGCGAGTACACCTATTCCGCCGGACGTTTTCCTGGCGGCTTCATTAAGCGCGAAGGGCGCCCCACAGAAAAAGAAATTCTCACCAGCCGTCTGATCGACCGCCCCATCCGGCCGCTGTTCCCCGAAGGCTATTCGCATGAAACCCAGGTGATCGGCATGGTGCTCTCAGCCGATCCGGTGCGCGATCCCTCCACGCTGGCCATTGTCGGCGCGGGCGCCTCGCTGGCCATCTCCGATATCCCGTTCGGCCATGTACTGGGCGGCGTGCGCGTCGGCATGGTGGACGGTAAACTGGTCGCGAATCCGACCTACGAAGAGACCAAAGCCTCGAAAGTGAACATCGTCGTCGCCGGAACCGAAGAAGGCATTGTGATGGTCGAGTCCGGCGCGCAGCAAGCCACCGAGGCGGAGATTCTGGCGGCCATCGAGTTCGGCCACGATTGATGCAAAAAGATCGCCGCTGGAATCCGCTCGCTGATGAAGAAAAGCGGCAAGGCCAAGAAAGAATACACGCCGGAGCCGATCAATCAGGAGCTGTACGACGCCATCGCCAAGTTGGTTCGCGCCGACCTGGAAGACGCGTTGAACACCCAGAAGCACGAGAAGCTGGAAAGCTATGCCCTGGTCGACGCAGCCAAGGAAAAAGCGCTCGAAGGAGTGACGGAAGAGCAGAAAGCCGAAGCCGGCGACCTGTTCGATCGTCTGAAGGAACGCATTTTCCGCGACGAGATTCTCAAAAAGAAGCGCCGCCCGGATGGCCGCAAGTTCGACGAGATCCGCAAGATCGACGTCGAAGTGGGCGTGTTGCCCAGAACCCATGGATCCTCGCTGTTTACGCGCGGCGAGACACAGGCGCTGGTCACGGCCACGCTTGGCACCAAGGACGACGAACAGCGCATCGAGCTGCTGGATTCCTCGGAAACCTCCAAGCGCTTCATGCTGCACTACAACTTCCCGCCGTTCAGCGTGGGCGAAGTCGGATTCATGCGCGGCGCGGGTCGCCGCGAAATCGGCCACGGAGCGCTGGCGGAACGCGCTCTTTCGGCGGTGATTCCGGACGATAAATCATTCCCCTACACGATGCGTGTCGTGAGCGACATTCTGGAGTCGAACGGTTCGAGCTCCATGGCCTCGGTCTGCGGCGCGACGCTTTCGCTGATGGACGCGGGCGTGCCGATCTCGTCGCCAGTGGCCGGAATCGCGATGGGCCTGGTCCTTGAAGGCAAGGATTTCGCCGTGCTCACCGACATCGCCGGCGCCGAGGATCACTATGGCGACATGGATTTCAAGGTCGCCGGCACCAAAGAAGGCATCACCGCGTTGCAGATGGACATCAAGGTCCCTAACGTCACCCACGCCATCCTGAAACAGGCGCTGGAACAGGCTCGTGGCGCACGGCTGTTCATCCTGGACAAAATGAACGCGGTGATCGATACGCCGCGTGACACGCTGTCCCCGTATGCTCCGCGCATTACGTCACTCACGATTCCGACGGACAAGATTCGTGAGCTGATTGGACCGGGCGGCAAGGTGATTCGTGGCATCGTCGAACAGACGGGTTGCAAAATTGACGTCGAAGACGACGGTTCGGTCAAGATCTACTCGGCCGATGGAGCCGCCGCCGAGCGGGCTCTGCAAATGATCACCGACATCTGCGCGGTGGCCGAAGTGGGCAAGACGTATCTTGGAAAAGTCGTGCGCATCGTCGATTTCGGCGCGTTCGTCGAAATTTTTCCGGGTACCGACGGGCTGCTGCACATCTCCGAAATTTCGGAAAACCGCATCAAGCAGGTCCGCGATGAGCTGAAGGAAGGCGATCAGATCCTGGTCAAGGTCCTGGCGCTAGAAGGCAACAAAATCAAGCTCAGCCGCAAGGCAATCCTGAAAGAGCAGCGGGAGAAGTTGAAGAAGGAAGAAGCGACCAAAGCTTAAGCTGCTTTATTGAGCTTTCGCGTAGCTGCAACTCCCGGCAAACAGAAGTCCGAGCTGCACATTTAGCGCTAGATTCTGCGCACGCGCATCCACTGGATCAACCGTCAACCTTGTACGGAGCGGTTGGAATCCCGGCATTTTCACGACCAGCTCATAGCTGCCAGGCAAAGCAAGTGACGACTCAAATCTGCCCTCGCGGTCGGCCCGCGTCTGGATAGGCTTTTCTGAGCCATCGGATATAAGAATGTCGGCCCCTGAGAGGGCAGCCCCGCTGGGATCGAGGACCTGACCCCGTAGGCCTCCGACGTGGAGATCGGATTCAGGACATCTGCTCCGATCCGCATACGCCAGGCCACAACTGGTCCATCCAAGGTCGATATCCAAATGATCCGCGGACGCGTCAGAGGCGCCTGAAACGGCGACAAGTCCGGACCAGCCGCTGATCCCAGATGGCTTCAGATGAAGGAAGTAGAGCCCAGGTGCAATGTCGTCAAAATGAAACTCGCTGTGATCGCTGGTTTGCGCACTCTTCAAAATCTTCCCCGAGATTCCTTCGAGAAGATCGAGCGATATTTCGGCTTGAGGCCGGCCGGGAGAGTAGTCCGATCCGCGCAACGTGCCACGCAAGGAGCGGGTCAGCAGGGGCTCTATACTCGGCCACGTGAGCGGCACAATGACGCCGGCTGGTCCATCGCGCGTTACCTTCACTCCAGCACCGTCGGGAACACCAGCATCGTGGTCAATTCCCAGAGACCATGATCCGGGCTCCACGTTGTGAAAAAAGGCAATCCCATCCTTGTCTGTGGTGGCGTGATAATCGCCGAGGTCGACTCGAAGACCGCTAGCCGGGAACCCCTTGGGGCTTACAACCCTAACTCGAAGTTCTGGGCCGGCATCGAATTGCCCATATACCACCGAGCAGGCGCTGCACTGTGAAGCCGCGCTGATCCCTACAAGAATCAAACTTAACGCCCGGAAGGACCGCATACAAACAGCATTGCAAACTCTACATCTGGCAGCAAGGTAGAGAGCCGCACATAAGCGTTGGATGCGCGCGGAAAACACTTAATGCTTGACAGCAAAAAAGTCCTGCGAACTCCAAACGCTTGTACAGCGTATTCTCTGCAAATGCTCTCCGACCTCCGCTACGGCCTCCGTACACTCGCTAAGAATCCTGCCTTTTCTGCGATCGTCATTCTGATTCTCGCCCTCGGCATCGGCGCGAATACCGCGATGTTCAGCATCGTCGATGGAATCCTGCTGCGCCCCTTACCCTTTCGCGATCCCGGCAGTTTGTTCGCGGTCCAGGAATTTGTGCCCAAGTTCGCGCATCTCGCCTCGTCGCTGCCGGTCTCAGCGCATCATGTGCGGGAATGGCGCAAGGATTGGCACGCGCCCGAGCAGATCGCGATTCTTAATTCGTACACGACGAATCTCAACACACCGGATGGCAAACCGGAACGGCTCAACGCGGGACGCGCTTCCGCCGAACTCTTTCCCATGCTCGGTGTCGAACCGCAAATCGGACGCAATTTCCTTAAGGAGGAAGACGCGCCCGGTCACGATGCGGTCGTGCTGCTGACTGACGATCTTTGGCGGCGCCGCTTTCATGCCGATCCAAACGTGCTGGGAAAGAAAATCCTGCTGGACGGCAATCCGTTCGAAGTCATCGGCGTACTGCCGCGAGGTCTTGAAATCCCCAAGGTCAGTCAGCTTCAAGGTCTTCAATTCGGCGACGTTTACGCCGATCTGTGGAAACCGATCGCCATCAACGAAAAGCAACTCGACGCGCTCGGTGATTTCAACTATGCCTGCATCGTGCGGCTGAAACCCGGAACATCGCCATCCCGAGCTCTCGACGAACTCAACGCCTTGCAAGACAGCATCATGAAGCGCTTTGTTCCAAACCCGATCGAGTTGCGCGCATTTCTCGTCCCGCTGCAAGCGCAAATTACCGGACGATCGCGGCAAGGGCTGTTGCTGATGCTGGGAGCGGTCGGTGCCGTTTTGCTGATTGTGTGCGTCAACGTCGCGAATCTTTTGCTCTCGCGATCGGCCGGACGACGGCGTGAATTCGCGGTGCGCGCGGCCATCGGAGCCAGTGCGGCGCGTCTGCTTCGGCAGATGCTCACCGAAAGCCTGCTGCTGGCGGTTGCCGGCGGCGCAATCGGGATCGGGCTTGCATATCAGTTGTTGAGACTGATTGTCGCCAACGCGCCCGTGGATCTGCCTCGCGCGAGCGGGATTCATATTGACTCGCGAGCGCTCCTTCTGGCGGTACTATTGTCGATCGGATCGGCCGTGCTGTTCGGAGTGCTGCCGGCATGGCGCAGCGCGCGCCTCGATCCGCAAGAAGGTTTGAAATCGAATACGCGCAGCAACACTGAAAATCGTCAAGGCGGACGGCTGCGTGCGCTATTGGTGAGCTTCGAAGTTGGGCTCAGCACAGTGTGTCTGGTCGCCGCCGGCCTTTTGTTGAACAGCTTCGTACACCTGATGAAAGTCGATCGCGGCTTCGACGTCGAGCGCATCACCACCGTCGATTTGAATCTTCCTGGAACCCGATACGCCGGTACCCCACAACGATCCGAGTTTTATAGAAAAGTGCTGGAGCAGACGCGCGCGATCCCTGGCGTGACGTTCGCCGCGATCTCCAACGTGCTGCCGCTCACTGGCGAAGGCAACAACAACATCATGACCGTCGAGGGCACCACGGCTCCGATCCTGGAGCGTCCGCTGGCCGACCGGCGGCTGATCAGCGAAGACTATTTCCGCACCCTTGGCATTCCGCTGGTTCAGGGACATTTTTTCGATCGCAGTGAGAAGCGCAACACTGGAATCGTTTCCGTGGACGCGGCGGCGCGCGCGTGGCCCGGCGAAAACCCGATCGGCAAGCGCTTCTACATGGGCGATTCCAATGGACCGCTATACGAAGTTGTCGGTGTGGTGAGCGACATCCGATCCAGCGGATTGCAGAAGGCTCCGACTCTCACGGTTTATCTCCCCTATTGGCAACGCGACCAGCGCGACATGTCGCTGGCCGTGCGCACTGCGATGGACCCGTCTGCCATCACCACCGCGATTCGCGCTGAAATCCGCAGACTCGACTCCGAGTTGCCCGTGCCGCAATTCCGTACGATGCGCGAGATTGTTTCCGCGTCGGTCGCGCAACGTCGCTTCCAATTAAATATGGTGATGGCCTTCGCCGCGATAGGCCTGTTGCTGGCCAGCCTGGGCATCTACGGCGTCGTCACTTATTCGGTCGAGCAGCGGCGCGGAGAGATGGGGATTCGCCTGGCTCTGGGCGCAACGTCGAGCAATCTTCGCTCGCTGGTGCTGCGGCAAGGACTCGCACCCGTCGCCATCGGACTCGCCGTCGGCCTGGCCGCTGCTTTCGCGATGGGCCGGATTCTGCGCGGACTTCTTTTTGGAATCAGCCTGACCGATCCTGTGACACTTATGGGAGTTGCCGCGGTTCTTCTCGGAGTCGCCGCGGTTGCGTGCTACGTACCTGCGCTGCGGGCAACGCGCGCTGATCCTCTGACCGCGCTTCGATACGAATAACGTGCCGGGGACCAATTCTAATCGAATCCAAAACCTAGCCCCTGAGCCGCGACCATAGGAAGCGGTTCAACTCTCGCGGCTCAAACTTGACGCCTCCGACCGAGCCGCGGTAATCTCGACCCTACTTGATCGACACGCTAAAGCTCAAGGAGTTGGTCTCGGCATTTCCGGACGACGAAAAGAGCCGGGACCTAGTGCTCCAGCTTTTGGAGCACACCCCTGAGCCATTTTCCCGGGACCAGTTTTCTCCCGGCCACATCACCTCCACTGGACTGGTCCTGCATCCCTCGCGTGACGCGCTGCTGCTGGTTTTTCATCGACGCCTAAATCGGTGGCTGCTTCCTGGAGGACATGTCGAGCCAGTCGATTCCGAGATCTGGGACACAGCCCGCCGCGAAGTCATCGAGGAAACAGGTGCCGTTCTGGGATCAGACGCCCACCCGGCACTGGTCGGAATCGACGTTCATGGCATACCACCCGGCCGCCGGGAGCCCTACCATTTGCATCACGACCTGATCTTTGCCTACCGTGCCCAATCGGCGGAAGTCGCTGCAACACAAGAGGTTCGACGCGTAGTCTGGTGCGATCTCAATACCTGGGACCAATACGCCCTTCCTTTGAGCATCCGACTGTGCGCCGCGCGTGCCTCGGCGCTCTAAAATGCGTTAAAGCTTGCCCCATCCCCTGCCGATTACCAACATGGGACTATGTGTCGTCTAGTTCCATGTCAGGAGGACGGATCGAGGCTCATGAAACGCACTATTTTATTGACAAGCTTAGTTTTGTTGGGGGCGACCGCCATGCGCGCCCAGTCCCTTACCTCGATTAGCATCGGCACGACCTTTACGTCGCTGAGCGGGCGCAATCCCATCTTCGCCGTGGATGGAACCAACTATACGTCACCCCAGACGTTCGTGTGGCCGGTTGGGTCGAAACACATTGTGCAGTTCACGCTGACCACCGACAATGGCGGTAACACCCTGAATTATCAAAGCGCGCTGAACGACACGATTCGCTATCAGTTCAGCGGCTGGGTGCCTAACTCATCCGTCACCTTGAGCCCCGGCAACAGCAACGTGCAAACCGTGACGGCGGATCCGGGACTCACCTCCCTGTTCGCGCAGGTTACCGCGACCTATCGTGTCCATATCACGCTCCCAAATCCTGGCCCGGACGGAGCGCAGAATTGCTCCGGGGCGCCAGGCGACGCGTTAGCCGCCAATCGCCAGGGCATCGTCTACGTGGGCGCAACATGCTATTCCCAGAGCACCGATTTCACGACAGATCCGTTTATGGCCGCGGGTTCCTATTCGCTGAACGCCTTTCCCTACCCAGGATGGGTCTTTTTCGGATGGTCGCTCGGCAACAATCCTCCGAATTACCTGAGCACGATCGCGGTATCGGGCCCGACCAATATCCTGGCGATGTTCTCGGTCGCCAAGCGGGTCAACTTCATTACCAATCCCCTGGGATTGCAGATCCTGATCGATGGCACCATCGTCAACACGCCAGGCGCCGATGCAGCCTCGAGCGATGGCGTGAGCTGCGCGCCAGATTACTCGCGCCTGCCCCCGGGCGCACCGGGCGGATTCACGCCTTTGTGTCTCGGTCAATTCGATTTTCTGCCAGGCTCGAAGCACACCATCGGAGCTCCCGGTCCGCAAACGGATAAGGCGAGCCGGTACTGGGTCTTTAGACAATTCAGCAATGGCGCGGGGCAAAACGCGTCGTACATCGCGGGAACCAACACCAGCTCCGCCGATACCATGATCAGCAACTTCGCGCAGGGCCACCACGTCAGCATCCTGACGAATCCAGGCCGCTTGAAGGTCGCTGTCGACGGGCGCGATAACTGGCCCGGATACAGCTTCATTTGGGGCGAAGGAGAAACACACCACGTCGTGGCGGAAACTCCGCAGAACGATTCACGTGGACGCGTCTATCAGTTTGGCGCCTGGTCCGACGTGGGCGATGCGGGACGTGACATTGTCGTCGGCACATCCGACATGTCGGTAACGGCGAACTATTCGGTTCTCAGCCAGGTCACCATAACCAGCTCGACCGCATCCATCAACTTCACCGCGGATGGCTCGCCTTGCCCGTCGCCCTGCGTGCTCAACAAAATCAGCGGATCGCAGTCGCAAGTCGCGGTGCCCGCTTCGGTAGGTGCGGGAACCGGAATGCGCTACGACTTTGTTTCCTGGTCGGACGGCAACACTTCCCCGACGCGAACCGTCAGCTTTAGTCAGGACACGATGGCGCTCACTGCGACCTATCAGACTTCATACCAATTCACGGGGCTGATCAATCCCGCCAAGGCCGGAACGTACAAAGTGACGCCGACGTCGCCAGACGGATTCTACGCCAGCGGCACGCAGCTTGCCGTGAGCGTGGTTTCCAACGGCGGATTTAAATTCGCTCATTGGGAAGGCGATCTGACTGGCCAGTTCGCACCGGGCACGGTAACCATGGATGGACCGCACACAGTGCAAGCCGATTTCGCGACCATTCCATTCATTCCTCCCGCCGGCATTCAAAGTGTGACCGGCCCGACTCCCGACGGGTCGGTGGCGCCAGGGTCGATCATTTCGATCTATGGGCAGAACCTCGCACCGTCATTGCAGATTGGACCGACCAATCCTCTCTCGCAGGCATTGGCGAACGTGAACGTAACCATCGGCGATTTTCTGCTGCCGCTGGTGTTCGTCTCACCGGATCAGATCGGCGCGCAGGTTCCCTGGGAAATCGCTGCAGGCACGTATACGCTGATCGTTCACAGCGCGGGTCAACCCGATGTTCCCGCCACCGTCACCATCACCCGCAACGCGCCTGGCGTGTTCACGCAGGCGAACGATCAGAATCTTCCTCTCGCGCTCGCGCTGCATCACGATGGAACCGTGGTGAATTTCCAGAATCCCGCTGCGTTGGGCGAACAAATCACCATCTTCGGAACCGGCTTCGGCCCCTACGATCATCCGGCCGTCGACGGGTTCCCGGCGGCGTCTATCGACAAATCCAACTTGCTGGATCCAATCAGCGTCAATACCGACGCAGTTTCGCTGTTACCGGATTGGGCCGGGCCCGCACCGGGCATGACCGGCGTAAACGCTTTGAAGCTGACCGTCACCAACGATATGCCGGCTTCCTCGAACGTGAATATCACGGTTCAGGTCAACGGGAAATCGAGCGCGCAGGTTGTGATTCCGGTGCAGTAAGCGATCCGGTCGGGATGCGGATCCGATCAGCGGTTGTCGCCTCTACCAGCGTCATTCGTCTTCAGCGTTTCCGCACTCCTATGGCTCACAAGGGGAGTATACTTCAAACAGCGTGGAAGTATACAGGAGCGAGACCCGAGAAATCATAAGGCGGTTCTTCGACCATAGGCTCAGCTTCAATGAGTGTCTGGCTGCCCTGGATTCCGCGTTTGCCGATCTCACCCCCAGACTGACTGACGACCAAATTGGGTCTCTCCGCGCTCTGGTATTGGAGAACAACAACATCGTGATGAAGGAAATGCAAAGACGCGGCCCGTCCCCATGCGATCCCAAGATTTTGGCCGTGTTCGGCGACGGAATCAAGACTTCGGCCTACCGTCCGGGCCAGGTGGTTTATGCGCAAGGCGATTCTGGGGATGCCGTCTTTTACATTCAGAAAGGCCGGGTGAAGCTCACCGTCGTTTCCAAGTTCGGCAAACAAGCAGTGATAGGTATTTTGGGCGCCGGCAGCTTTTTCGGCGAAGGATGCCTGAAGGGACAGCCGCACGCCGCAACCGCGACCGCCCTGGGTAAATCCACGATCGAGCGGCTTGAGCGGTCGAGCGTGATACGTGTGCTCGGCGAAGACCTGGCCTTTGCCGAGTTGTTTCTCGCGCATTTGCTGTCCCGCAACCTGCGCATGGAGGAGGATATGGTTTACCAGATCCTGAACTCCCATGAGAAGCGGCTGGCGCGCGCGCTTCTTATGCTAGCCGACTTCGGAAAAAAGAGCAGACCGAAGAAGGTGATTCCGAAGGTCAGTTTTGAATCCCTGGCGCAGATGATTGGCACCACTATTTCAAGAGTCGGCGTCTTCATGAGGAAGTTCCGCAGACTGGGTTTCATAGACTACAACGGCGCATTGAAAATCAATAACTCCCTTCTAAATGTTGTTCTTCACGACCAATTCGTCACGATGGCGACCGATCCACTTGCTGTCACCATGTCGTCTCACAGGACGCCTGCCAGGAGAGTAAAGTGAAAGAAGTTTAACTTGACATCTGAGTTGATGGTTATAAGGATTTCTAAGTAACGCACTATCATCTTTCGACGCCGTGTGGTACGATAAGGGCGTAAGATAAAAGGTGGTCCTGATTGAATCATAAACAGTTTCTGGATCTACATGCGACCTGCGTAAGGTCCATGCGATCCTACTTCCTTGAGGTCGAGAAATCGTCGACGATGCTGGCACAATGCACAGCAAAACCGCTGCCCCTGAGGACGCGCCTGCAGTTGACGTCTCAGGGCCTTATCGAGCAGGCAGCCCACCTCACGTATCTGAGCTCCAAGAGTCTTCTCCTCAGTGCCGCACGGCTTGGCTACGGTTTTTCCAACTAAACCATTTTCTATAGGTGTTAGCAACACGCCGCGTGCAGTTGCTTTTGGGACTTCAAGGCCTGTTCCGCCCGATGCCAATCGTCTTCAGGTGAACCCTCGGGGCAGCCTCTCGCTTTCCACAGTGCCCGGGCCACGGGCGCGATGGTTTCGTCGGTGAGCTTGGGGGTTGAGCTAAGAGGGGTTGAGCGAAGAACGGCCAGTCCCTCCAGCATTTCCCGCAGGTGCTCGAGTTGATCGTTCGCGACGGCTTCAACCAGAGGAAGCAGGCGCGACGCTTCTGCGTATGCTCGTTGCGCTCTGAGGTAGTGGCTCTCACCGAAAGCCCAACTTTCGGCGCTGAGGGCCTGGCGTGCTTCACGAATACCACGGTCCAGTTCGTGGTTGATCAGTTGAATTAACTCTCTCTCCGTTTTCGCTTGTAGCTCATCGAACTTGGAAAATACCGTCATACAAAATTTCCTTGGCGATTGCGCGTTCACTATATGTGACGATAGATGGTCCTCAAAGGTTCGTACAGGTCGGTGAAAAAATGGTTACGAATTATAGCCTGTCGGCGCTAAGTGGTTGATGTTCTGTTGGTCTCGGTGTCCTGTGCTAAGAAAGGCATGCTTGTAAAGAGCGTCAGCAGTTGCAGCGGAGCGATGATTTCCGATAATTCGCTTGTTATCGAATATGCGACAATGCGTTTGGAATGCGTGACACGGCGACACTCATTTGGACAGTGCTGCTATCTGCTTTTGCGCTCGGTTGCGTGACCTTTGCCGGATACTCGTTGTCGGTTCTAGTGGACGGGCGCTGGATGTATGCGGAATTGGTTGCCCCAATCTGCGGACTGCTGATTGCAGCCCTTCTTGCCCTCGCTGTTATTGCCTTCATTAATCGGCGTCATCGGGGTGCAGGCGCGGTGGTTCGATTGGCCGCGCTTCTGGCTGTGGGGTGCTTCACGGCAGCGGGAGGGATTTTTTTTGGGTTGATCAGGAACTGCGGCTTGTCTTGCGGAAACAAGACCGAGGTTGAATTACGAAGCCCTGACGGACGATGGAGAGCCGTGTCGTTTTCGACAAGCTGTGTTGCAATTGCCCGATACTGCCCACCTGTCTCACACGTGTCTATATTGGCGGCAAGCGAAGAGTTGCCTGGAGGTGGCGGAAATGCATTCACTGTCGTTGGTGTGGGTGGAATAGTCCTGCAGTGGAAGTCCGATGACGTGTTGTCTGTGGGGTACCACGGGACCGTCTTGCGCCAACAGAAGCGGGTTCGTGATGTCCGCGTTGACTATCTGCTCATTGGGTTTATGTGAACTCCTGCTGATTGCTTCTTGTGGACCCTCAAAATCAGCTCATTCGCATCCCAGATCGGTTCGGCTTCGCAATTCAAGCACTCGTCTCCGCGCGAGGTGAACCACAGTAGCATCTCGTAATAATCGAGCGTGTTCAGCGCGTCCGAATCAGGAACCCAGTAATGATCGTAGTTCGGCTCGATCACACGGTAGTGGAATCGTGTTGGCTGGCCTGACCAGCGCGCCTGCGTCTGTCGCAAAAAGCGAGATGGAATCAGAGATGCGCCCCGATAGTACGGCGAGGCCACGATATTGAGGCTTGCCTTTTTGATTTTGCCGATCGCGCCAAAGTCCGAATACGGCCGGACCTCGTAACCCTGCGCGAGCCACCACG